>Ga0256828_1000906_pt1 | contig 19169 bp, 20 predicted proteins | sample CV88metaG_FD_185993 | JGI IMG/M metagenome (GOLD analysis project Ga0256828, IMG submission 185993) | Hydrothermal vent microbial communities from East Pacific Rise, Pacific Ocean - CV88 | ecosystem: Environmental > Aquatic > Marine > Hydrothermal vents | place: Pacific Ocean: East Pacific Rise...
ATGAAGAATTTGGCAAAAGAGCCAACATCTTACGTGAACGTATTAGTAGCTCACATGACTATAGTGCTATCTATAAGGAGTTGGATGATGAGGTCTTAGATGTGATCGACCAAGAGGCTCAGAGACGGATCAAAGTGGCATCAGCACAAGCGGCACTCTCCACAGCGATCTCACCACTAGCTATTTTAGATGCTGCTATTGTTATCTGGCGTGGGGTACGTCTGACCAAAGAGATCGCTATCTTATATGGTTTTAAACCTGGATGGATCTCAACGATCGTACTCCTGAAACAGGGAGCTTTTACCATCTTCTTTGTAGGTGCTGCTGAGTTGGCGACAGAGTATGTTAACGCTGCTTCAGAGTCCACAGTAGTCTCTAAGCTCTCTATGTCGGCAGGTGAGGGAATAAGTAATGGTATCTTGCTCGCTCGTATAGGGTATGGTGTGATGGCTGCCTGTCGTCCATTACCGATGCGTGTGAAGCGAGGTAGTTTTATTACCTCTATGGTAAGCTCCATCAAAGATACGATGTCACAAAGCAAAGGCAATTAATATCATGGGAAAACAGTACAAGGTCCTAACACCAGAAAATATTGAGTTTATTAACCAACAACACCTCTTTTATATTGCTTCGGCAAGTGGACAAGAGGTCAACCTTTCCCCAAGAGGCTTTGACAGTGCTAAGGTCATTGATGAAAGTACTATAATTTTTCTAGACTACCCAGGTAGTGGTAACCGAACTGCACGAGACATAGAGTCTGGCGGTGAAGTGACCATTGTTTTTAATGCCTACAGTGGACCTGCGCAGATCGTACGGCTTTTCTGCAAAGGAGAGTTGATAGAGAAAGGTAGTGAAATTTTTAATACATATTTTTCTCTGTTTGATGTGGATGAGGTCTTGATCCGCCGTATTGTCAAGCTCAACATCTATGCAGTAGAGTCAAGTTGTGGAATGGGTGTGCCCAAGATGCAGTACCAAAAACAACGGACCGGTCTGCAGAAGTGGATTGTCTCTATGGATGAGAATAATGAGTTACAAGCTTATGTTGATGACCACGAAGTACCGCCAAAACTTGATGATCTTTAAGCCTACGATGGGTCTTAGATTTTATTAGCAAAAATAAATCTTCAATGGTTACAATATCGCAATATAAATAATATGGATTAGACAATGACAATCATAGTGAATGGAAATGAAAAAACAATAGAAGAGGGTGCAACACTCTTAGCACTTTTACAGCAGTTAGAACTCGAAGGCAAGGTAATGGCAGCAGCAGTGAATATGGAGATCGTCAAACAAGATCAGTGGGACGTACATACACTTGTTGAAGGTGATAAGCTAGAATTACTCGACTTTGTCGGCGGTGGATGAGAATATTTTTTATCAGATGTAAGGAGTACATATGGAATCAGGTGTAGCAGCATTAGGTGCAGGTTTTTACTTATTTGTCTCACTGTTTTTTATTATATTGGCAATATTATGGATATTAGTCCCTTTCGCAATTTTTGGTATAAAGCCACGACTAGAAAGATTAGAAGATGAATTAAAAGATAGTAATCGTCTCAATAAAGAGATTTTGGAAGAGTTACGTTCTTCTAAATCTAAAGACTAGAATTTTGTTTATGAGTGACAACAGCAATAGCGTAGTCACCATCATGGGTAATGGAGAGGGCAGAGTTTTCTATATTAAAAGCTTTTTTGACCTTATCTGACAAGTTCAGTATAGGTGCACCTTTAGCTGTTTTAGTGATCGTGATATCATGAAAATTGCACTCGGCACCAATCCCACAGCCTAAAGCCTTCGAAGCAGCCTCTTTAGCGGCCCAAAAACCTGCAGCATTACGATAATTTTTAATAAGTGATATTTCTGAGGGAGAGAGAAACTTCTCTAGGAATTTTGTATTATATTTTTCGAGAAGTCTTTTCATCCTCTCGAGTTTTATAAGATCAATTCCTATCATGTTTATATTGTGTAAAGTGAATTAGTTTTGACACTTTTTGATGTCAAGGATCTTCATAAGTTGGTTAAGGATCTTTCCGCCTTCACGATCATAATCATCATGGAACTCAGTTACAATAACATTACGACCACCCGAAATAGCACAAGTATAACTGTTATGGTCAAGATCACACCCTTTTAGTACTGTTTCCAACGCAGCATTGATCTGTGCCAGTTGCTCATCATTTGCATATGCTAATGAAATCTTTGTGTAGCGCTCTTCGCCTTTGTACTCTGCATCAATACATGGAACTGACATTCTTGACCTTCTTCTTGGGCAGTTTAGTGACCCGTTTTTTATTGGTGGAATTATACAACATTATGATTGTAAAGATTCTTCAAATATACATTTTTATAATAAAAAGTTAGTAATCATAGTGATTGTATACGTTAAAACAGTGTATGTTTTAAACAATATTAGCAATATGTATACTGCTTTTTCATGCGTATATCCTTCATGGTACAGAGTACCTTACAGCGTTAAAACAAGAAAAATAACGTTACATCTGTTAAAAGAGATCGCTCCAATACAGATGCACCATTCCCATATGTCACCTATTTATATTCCCCATAAAATAGACAAAATGTTTCCGATAGAGCTGTACTTAGAATTATATGATGCACTAGGTAAATAAGATATTCCTGCAGTACTTACTCTTTTATATGGTTCAGATCATAGTTACAAAGGGGTTTAGTGAACATAAACTAATTACACCATAAAGTAGTTTTAAACGATATGATTGATCGATATGAGCATATTTATGATGATTGGTTAGCGTCATTATCAAGATAGTATGTCTCAAAATCATCAAGTATTAATGGTTTAGAAAAGTAGTACCCTTGAAAGATATGGCAGTGGTTCTTTTGTAAAAATTGTTGTTGCTCTAATGTTTCAACACCTTCGGCTACGACTTTGATATTAAAGATCTTGGCCATGTTTAAGATAGTGATGATCATTGCCTGATCAGAGCTGTCACTTTCAAGATTAGCAACAAAGCTTTGATCGATTTTGAGTTCAGAGATAGGCATTGTTTTGAGGTAGCTTAACGAAGAGTATCCCGTACCAAAATCATCCATTGAAAAGTTGATGTTAAGGTGTGAAAGTTGTTTCATTATCTCAACAACGCGTTCCATGTCATCTGCTAAGACACTTTCTGTGACTTCAAAGATAATACAAGAAGAGAGTTCAGGTGTTAGATATCGTGATGTGAGTTCTTCAACGACATCGACGAAGTGACTATGAAAGAGTTGTCGTACACTGATGTTGATGGAAAACTGTTGAAGGTAAATTCCTTTTTTATCCCATGCGACAAATGTTTTAAAGGCCTCTTCTAAGATGTAGTTTCCAAGTTCGACGATAAGACCGGTTTGCTCTGCAACAGGTATAAACTTGTCAGGTGGCACAATACCTAAGGTCTTGTTGTCCCATCGTGCAAGTACCTCACTACCGATGACCTCTTGCTTATCGTTGAGTTGTGGTTGATAGACTAAGAAGATCTCTTTGTCTTTAATAGCGGTATGCAGATGACGCTCGATCTCTAAGTGACGCTCGATTCGTTTGGAAAGTTCATTGTTGAACATGATCACACCATCACGACCTTGTGCCTTGACTTCATACATCGCAATGTCAGCTTCTTTGATCAACCTATGCGCATTAGTCGTCTTTGCGTGGATGATCTCAACACCGATACTTGCACTAATATAAATATGGTGGATGTTAATGATAAACGTCTCTTTAAGATGGCTTAAAAGCTTATCTGCAAGTTGCATGGCCTCTTGTGTTGCAGCCTCTTTTGTCGTGAACTCTTGTGAGACGATGACAAACTCATCTCCACCAAGTCGTGCAAGTAACTGATCTTCAAGCATCTCATCAATCAACCTCTGTGAGACTACTTTAAGTAGTTTGTCCCCAACATCATGTCCTAATGAATCATTAACACTTTTAAAATGGTCAAGGTCAATGAGCATCATAAAAGCAAACTTTTTTGAATCTGCTAAGTTTAATACCTTGTTTTTAAGAAAACTAATAAAATAACGCCGATTGAAAAGTCCAGTCAAGTAGTCATGTTCTGCCTGATAACTACTGGCCTCTAAGAGTGTAAAACTGTTAAATGAGGCATAAAAGAGTACACCCATTAAGACTAGCGTAAAGAGAGCAAGGACATAACCATACAGCTCACCAATAAACATGAAGTAGGTAGCAAGTGGTAACATTAAAAATATAAGGGTAAGTGTAAATAGGCGTTTATCTGAAGCAAGGAGTGTTGAGGCGACAACTGCTGCACCTATTTGTGTAAAGATAGCAATATAGTTAAGATGACCACGTTCTTCTGTGATGTAAAGAACAAAGATCAAGGTCCAAATAGAAAAGATAAGGATAAAAAAGACAGTGATTTTATTGTACCAATGTTTTGTCTCTTTAGTATTCATCTTATTGGGATGATATGAGAGATAAAGGTAGGTACCCCATAAGGATATACAGAAGGATATCGCATACCAAATCAGCGCAGAGATAACAACACCATTGATCCAGCCCAATAAGATATACCCTAGACCAGGTATAAGTGAAAGTGCGATCATCAGTGGTATCTGTTTACGTAGGAAAATATAGGACTCAATTGTCTTCATGAGTCATCTTATAATGTATTTGTTTTATTAATACTTAAAAAAGTCATCTCTATCCTGTTTAGAACCAATCAATTAGTTTAGTGACTTCATCTACCTCATAACACTTTACACCATGATTGTCTTTAGGCTTTTTAGCGAGTAAGACTTTGTTGATGTTGTGCATTTGGAGCTCTCGTAAACGGGTATCTATTTGGTAGACTTCACGAATATCACCGACTAAAGAGACCTCTCCAATAAAGACAGTCTCTTTGGAAATCGTTCTATCTCTAAATGAGCTAATAATGGCAGCAAGCACGGCCAAGTCAGCAGAGGTCTCATTGATCTTAATCCCACCGGCGATATTAATAAAGACATCATAGCCATTAAGAGGTATCTCTAACTTTCGCTCGAGAAGTGCGAGTAGCATGTTGAGGCGGTTGTTGTCAAAACCTGTGGCTTGGCGTTTTGGGTTTGGCGCATGAGAGTCACTTACAAGAGCTTGGACTTCTAAGATGAGAGGACGTGAACCTTCCATAACTACGGTTAAGGCAGAACCTGGTTGTGATTTGTTTTGGTTAAAAAAACGGGAAGAGATATCTTTAGCTGAGACAAGACCTTCATTACGCATTTCAAAGACACCGATCTCATTGGTGGGACCAAAACGGTTTTTAAAGCCACGAAGTATACGTAACTCTTGAGAACTGTCCCCTTCAAAGTAAAGAACCGTGTCTACCATATGCTCTAAAACACGGGGTCCAGCAATAGAACCCTCTTTAGTAATATGTCCGATAATAAAGATAGCGATGTTGCGCTCTTTAGCAAGACGCATTAAGTCAAAGGTGATCTGACGTACTTGTGTGACAGAACCTGGCGCAGAAGTAATGCTCTCAGAGTACATTGTCTGTATGGAGTCGATGATGATAAACTCATAGTCTCGCTCGCCAAGTTCAAGCATGACCTGTTCAAGTTTGATCTCACTTAGGAGGTAGAGGTTTTCTTCTACGGCATTTAGACGGTCGGCACGAAGCTTTATCTGTCCCTCAGACTCTTCACCTGTAACGTAAAGCGTATTTTTTCCAACCTTAGCGATGTTAGCTCCGATCTTGAGTAGCAAGGTAGACTTACCCACACCAGGGCTACCACCGATAAGTGTAAGTGAACCTGGCACGATACCACCACCCAAGACCATGTCAAGTTCAACATCATTACTGCTGAAACGTACTACTTCAGTCTGTGTTACATCTTTAATGGCGCGAGCTTTTGACTTGCCTGTAGGTGAAGTAGAAGAAGTGAGTTTAATTACCTCTTGTTGCTGTTCATTAAGCTCAATAAGCGAGTCCCAAGCCCCACAGTTCGTACATTTTCCCATCCATTTTGGCGTGGTAAGACCACAATGTTGACACTCAAACAGTATTTTCTTTTTAGCCAAAACTAACCGCCTCATTTGGAATAATTATACGATTGTAGCAAAGAGAGAGGAAATAGTAAAAATGTATGGCAAATTGTAGGTAAAAATAGCTTTTTACGATCTACTTTCCGATGTTGTAATATTTACTTTTTTTGACATTATTGATAACAATAGTAAAGCTTATCTTATTACTATCACTATCTTTTCTATGTGCTACTGCTTCAAAACTATAATGTTTTTGTATTAGGTTTGAAGAGAGTAGACGTGTTCCATCATTTTTGATTCTAAAGGGTATGGAAGTACCAAGTATCTCAAAGTTGTCTACCTTTGTACTTCCTACGTGTAACTGCTCTAACATTTCGATCTTAGTACCGATCTTAGTGTTTTTTAATATATGGATAAAGTGGACTAACCGATAGAGTGGAGTAACTTTTTTAGGGTCTTTTTCCGTATTAGTGTTCTCATTTTTAGAGATAGTTTTTCTATGTGGTTTGTCATAAACAAAACTATGAGCATCTTGGTAGTTTAACCGATTGTTTTTTATTTTGAGTTCAAGGAATTTGACATACTCATTGTAGGGTTTGTATAACACCTTAGTATTATTGGTATGGAGCAGTACATCGGGGTAGTCTATTTCAAGGTTGTTGTTGAGTACAAAGCCTTTTTTTTTGATGATCTTTTTTGTGAATTTATTGAGCTTGGCTTCTAAGACCGTTACCTCATAGTTGTCACCAAGAAGATCTTGAGAAAGTAGAAAAGCTACTTGTGTTAAAACCCCAACATTGTAAGGCTTCTTTGTACGTATTTTAAACCATCTATATTTGCATCAAGATCGATGTTGAAAATGGATAATATTAAAATAGTTACAAGTTTATAGTTTATAAATCCCAATTTTCTACCTTGTTGATATAACAGTTGGTTACAAAGTTTTGTTATGTCATTTTATTTTTTTACATCTAAAAAGTGAAGGTTTACTAACATGGATGTCAGCCTCTAAAAATATATAGAAGATACCTACTATAAGCTAGTAAATTGTCAAATGCACATCAAGATCTCTGTTATCTGTGGGTGTTGGCGTGATTACGAAATGTCCACCCTTGTTTTTTTCGCTTGTTGTGATTAAAGTTCCATCTGACGTATATTTAGCATCAAGATTATGTAGGTAATAGATGTCGTTGTTATCAGATAGTAATTTTTGATTATTTAATATCTCACCAGAACTACTTAAGGATAGTTCAATAAGTGCCATGCTTCTTTGCAATATATTAGTTTCACTTGTATAAAAATTCATCTCCCCATTAAACACCATAGTTGTAAAAGTATTATTTTCTTGCAGCAGTTTAAGTGGTATGGTATTTTTATTGTTGAAGCTAAATTGTTTGCGAAAAATCTCTACACCATCTGTATTGAGTTTCATAAATATTCCATATCTACTATAAAGAGACATTGTTTTAGTGCTATGTAAGTCGTCAAAATTACCATGTGTAGCACCAACAGCATAGATGTATCCATCTACTATTTTTATACTGTTTATCTCTTCTGTACTTGAAATATCTGTATCTATTTCATCTGTAGCACCTAATATGCTTATCCATATCTGTGCAAGGCTTGTAGAAAATCTTGTAATGAAAAGGTCACTGTCACCATTGGGGTAATCAAAAGGTGTTGAGAGGTATCTACCAGCTAAATAGATATTGTTATGTGCGTCAAAATCTATATCATTTACTTCATGGTAGCCTCCATCTTTGTCAATCTTGGCAAACTCTTTTTCTAAAAGTTTGTCTCCATCTAATGAATATTGAGCTATAAACATAGATGTTTGAGCTATATAGTCACCTGTATTTATATCCACTCGCGCGTTAGCTTTATGACCACTAAAGTAAAGTTTGTTGTCATTAGAAATCTTTATGACATCTAATGTAGCACCATTATTGGTAATCTTTTTAAACCATACTGCAGAGCCACTACTGTTGTACTTAGTGATGAATAAGCCATAATTAGTACCACCTGAATTGACATGTTCAGTAAAGTTTCCACCGACATAGACATTGTTGTCCATATCTATAGTTATACCAGCTACTTCTGTTTCTACATTTTCATCTATTTGACTGTATTGCTTTATCCATATATCGTCTCCTTTGGGAGACAACTTTTGTAGAAAGAAGTTTTTATAAGTAGTGTTGCTTTCTAATGTTAAGTTACCCTCACTTGTCCCACATAAGTATATATTCTCACTAGAATCGATTACAAATCCATGACTTGACTCTTGCTTTGAAGTACCAGTGGTTTTAGAAAATATTTCAGAAGGTGTTTCTGAAATATCTTCATGACCTGATGAAGAGCTGGAACAAGAGCTAAAGATAAAAAGTGGCACAACCAAAAATAGATTTTTTATATAGCTCATATAGTAATTCCTTGATAGATATTTAATTGCGGACATTTTATACACTATAGCCTTAAACTATTAGTTGTCTCTATAGATAGTATTTCACCTTTGTTTATAGGGTACAGTGAAAATACTATGTCGTATAAGCGTTTTGATTCCATTACTATTTTTGACACTCAAAAAGTACTTTTTTCTTTGCTACCTTTACATCTTTATAGCGTGATTGTAGTAAAGAGTTGAATATAATGATTAAAATATGTCAAATTAATTTGAAACGAGTTTGCATTCTGGTGTTACTATGGGAATATCAACTATGTTTGAGATATTTGTTGCATTCATGCCCATCGTGGCGTCTGTTGTAGCGAAAAGGTTGATACGTTGACCTGATGTTAGGATAAGGTTGAGTTCATAGCCTGTGTATGGATACGCAATAGGACATTCAAGGTATTGCACAGAAGCTATATGATTAAAGGGAATGGTTCTTATAATCTCACGTTCGGTACTCTTATCATGATCTAAGATGACCTTTTGAGTGCTGAATAGTTGCGTATTTTTGTCAAAGAGATATTCATTGATAGTAGTGTGCTGTAAAAATTGGGAGAAGATAAAGTACCCCAGTGGGATTAAAAATGATACACCAATAACCTTACCTCGAAGGTTTTCTTTGTCTGAAAATGCCATAATAAGAACAATGATAAGTGGCCCAAAGAGGGTGTAATAGCCATCTATCCACCCACTTGTTTTTTCAACAAATAAAAGTTGCGTATTAAAAAAGATGTCATCATTAAGATATTGTAAGCCTCTTGGAAACTCATCGTTCATGGGAAAAACTGCCATTAAGTACTTACTTTTGTTATCATGGTTTATCTAGTGTGGCTATGTTAGTTAGTTCTTTCATCTGTGTATCTATCTCTTCTTCGGTTGCAAAGATAAATCTATTTTGATCTATATGGAGCTTTTTAGCGTTCATTTTTGCTTTTTCAACTCCATCTTTAGAATATAATTGCATGATGTTTCCATCTGACAATATCTTTAACATGCTCTGACGCCTTGTTTCCAGGTTCTTAGTGTTCAGACTGTCTACATTATAAAAGTACTTTATTCTTGGACGTGGGATAAAAAGTTCATCAATAAGTACAACAAGACCAAGCATGAGGTAGGGTGATGCGCCAAGCAGTGCCACTTCAAAGTTGACATGTCTTGGGGCGTCAGTAGCGTAGTATTTATATGAGTATGTCACCAGATGTTCTAGACGGTACCACGCTATGTATAACACGTACGTTGCTGCAGCATAAGCAACGTAGGTAGATAAGTTAGGTGTTTGGCGTTTACGTCGCCACAAAGGGTATAAGGTGAGTGGGATTATAACAGTGGTGCAGAGGCCTCGAAAGGGGAGTTGGATATTGGTCCAGTAGATCCAAAAAAGGGAGACAAAAATCAGTACAAAGATAAAGTATCTGTACTGCTGTTGCCATGATGCGCGCATGTTTAGAGTAGTTGGTCGGCTTTGTAGCTCTTAACGATAGAACCATCACGTTCAAGTACTTCGATGGCGTAAGCATCTTCGTTTGGCAAGATCTTGTACTCATTCCATGTCTTTTGATCACGAACAAAGTGCTTGGAAAGAACATCAAATCCATCTTCAGCGAGTAAAGCATTAAGCTTTTGACGCTGTTCTGATGTCAGGTTTGTGATCTCAATGAGTGAACCTGAGACTGAGTTAAGTTTATCACTCTCTTCGTCGATCTCAAAGAGTGGATCTAAGAAGTTATCGATGAACGCATATTTATCAAAGACAACAAGATCTTCGGGCTGTTCACCTACACCCACGTAGAGAATAGGGATACGAAGAGCATGGGCGATACTAAAGATCGAACCACCTTTTGCTGTACCATCAAGTTTCGTTATGATGATACCATCGATGTCGATCATCTCGTTAAAAGCTTTAGCCTGCGCGATAGCAGAGTTACCTTGTGTTCCATCTAAGATCAAGATCTTACGATGAGGTGCTCCGCCATGTGCCTTGTCACTAATACGGACAATTTTCTTTAGCTCGTTAGATAGGTTGGTCTGTGTATGTAGACGACCTGCTGTGTCTAAGATGACATGATCAAAGTTTTTCGCTTTAGCTGACTCAATAGCATCATAACAGACAGCAGAAGGATCATGTCCTTGACGTGAAGAGACAATGGGTACATCGATCTTCTCTGCCCAACGTGTTAGTTGTTCTATGGCTGCAGCACGGAAGGTGTCAGCAGCACCTAGCATCACTTTTTCACCTTGGTCTTTAAACTGTTGTGCTAGTTTCGCAATGGTAGTTGTCTTACCTGCGCCATTGACACCAACAATGAGGTCAACGAAGGGAGCATTGTGCTCAGGCTTGACATAGTTCGCCCATGCCATAGTCGCTAAGAGTTTAGACTCTAGTTGTGCTTTAGTGACCTTGTCTTCATAAAGTTCACGTAAGATGATCTCGATGAGTTCGTACTCAACATCTGCTTCTAAGAGAACATCTTCAAGCTCATCTTTTAAGATATAACTGCGTTTTTTTGGAACGACGGTCTTCATCGCCTCGGTGGTCTTGTTCAGACCTTTTTTAAAAAAGCTAAACATTATTTACCAAGCGCCTTTTTGATGTCACTCTCTATCATCTCTTCAGGTGTCTGACCAACATAGTGTGTGATGTACTTACCATCTTTGTACATTACCATGAGTGGGATAGGAAAACGTTGACCAACTTTTGTTGCAGAAGCGATAGCGCGGTAGAGACGCTCGTTTTCTTTTGAGTTGACAATAGCGTAGTCCGCACCATACTTCTCTTTAAAAAACTCAAGTTTCTCATTGGAAATATCGTCTTCGATGGTGACACCAATGACCAGAAGGTCTTTGTTGTACTTCTTTTGCAGATGTGTTAGGTTAGGTGCCTCTGCACGACAGGGTGGACACCATGTAGCAAAGATATCAAACATGATGACTTTTCCTTCGTGACCTTGAACGGTAAAGTTCATGCCTGATTTTGTAACGTTATAGTCAACACCATCAGTACTAACGAGGTGAAAAGTGTTTGAAGCCACCATATTGCTTTCATCTTCACTAGAGTCACTGCTGCTACAGCCAACAAAAAGAAGTGGTAAAATTATTGAGAGAGATGCTAATGTCTTTTTAAACATATTAATAGGCCTTTGGGTAGAATAAAAGTGATTATATCCAATCTACTGTAGGAAAACTCTGTGACTAAAGTGACTTTACGTAAAAAATGTTTGAAACAGCTACGAAATAGTTCCCAAGATAACTATTTGTTACGTGCACATAAGATCAATAGGCAGTTAATGCGTCATAAAAAGCTTAAAAATGCAAGAAGTGTTTTGGGCTTTTGGCCGTTGGGTATGGAACCTGATATTCGTCTGACACTTAATACTCTAAGACGTCAAACAAATGTATACCTCCCTTTTATGGAAGACGACAGTTTCAAAATGGTACCATTTAGACTCCCTCTAGAGGCCAAAAAGTTTGGGATCTATGAGCCAGGAAACACAATTAGAAAAATTAAAAAAATAGATGTTGTAATAGTACCAGTAGTGGGCGTCGATGGTGAAGGACGCAGAGTAGGTTTTGGAAAAGGGATGTACGATCGCTTTTTTGCAAGACTTCGAAAAAAACCTTATGTCATATTTGTTCAAAATGAACTTTGTAAAACTACCCAATATATATGTGACGATTATGATGTTAAGGCAGACCAACTCATCACCCCACACCGGTGTTATAGCATCATGAAAGATGTCTATTATGATAAACGAAATACTCTTAGGAGGCGCCATTGCCACAATTAGTGGCTTAGTTGGATTTTTAATCTCAAAAAAGCTGAGTAATACACACTTAGCTGTTCATACTGATCAAGCAAAAGCAAAAGCCAGTGCTATTGAAAAAGAGGCAGAACTACTGCTAGAACGTGCTTCTCTTAAAGCAAAAGAGACGGCGTTTGAGGCCGAGAAACAGTATAACGAAGCAAAAGAACGAGCACTTAATGACCTTAAAGAACGCGAAGCATACGTCGATGAGAAGGAACGTGATGCTACTTTTGAATTTTCAAAAAAAGAGGCTGAACTCGAGCGTGAACGTTCTGTTTTAGAGAGTCTTAGGGTTACAGTCGAACGTCAGTCAAAAGGTCTTGAAAAGATAAAAAGTGACTATGAGATACGTCTAGACAAGGCTATACATGCGGTAGAAAATGCAGCGGGTATGACCAAAGAAGAAGCTAAAGAGACGTTATTACATCAGGTAGAAGAACGTGCTCGTGAAGATGTCGCGCATATTGTTCGTCGTTATGAAAGCGAAGCAAAAGAGGAAGGTGAACGTAAAGCAAACTACATCTTAGCTCAGGCAACTTCACGTTTTGCGAGTGAGTTTGCACAAGAACGTCTGACAAGTACAGTGCATCTTAATGATGATGAGTTAAAAGGACGTATAATTGGCCGTGAAGGTCGTAATATTAAGTCCTTAGAGACCATCATGGGTGTTGATATTATTATTGATGATACCCCTAATGCTATTGTTGTGAGTAGTTTTAACATGTACCGTCGTGCTATAGCAACACGTACGTTAGAGTTACTGATCGCAGATGGTCGTATACAGCCTGCCCGTATAGAAGAGATCTACGAAAAGGTGTGTGAAGAGTTTGAAGAAAAGATCTTAGAAGATGGTGAAAATGTTTTGTTTGAACTTGGCATTAGTGGTCTTCATCCTGAACTTATTAAGCTTATTGGTCGTCTTCGTTATCGTGCAAGTTATGGACAAAATGCCTTAGCTCATACACTTGAGGTCGCTAATCTTGCTGGCATCATGGCAGCTGAGATGGGTGGTGATGCTAAACTGGCAAAACGTGCGGGTGTTCTTCATGATATTGGTAAAGCATTGACCCATGACTTTGAAGGTTCTCATGTTGATTTGGGTGCAGAAGTATGTCGTCGTTATAATGAAGATGCTGTTGTCATCAATGCTATCTATGCACATCATGGGCTTCAAGAGATCGAGACAGTAGAATGTGCTGCAGTCTGTGCGGGAGATGCACTATCAGCAGCTCGTCCAGGTGCGCGACGTGAAGTGTTAGAGAGCTTTGTTAAGCGGGTAGGTGAGATAGAGGAAATAGCATCATCTAAGCGTGGTGTTAAACAGGCTTATGCCATTAATGCTGGTCGTGAAGTTCGTGTCATGGTCAGTGCGGAACTAATCAGTGATGATGAAGCTTCACTACTTGCCAAAGAGATTGCTGTAGAAATTGAGTCTAAGGTAAGTTATCCTGGTGATATAAAAGTAAACGTTATTCGTGAGAGTAGGGCGATAGAGTATGCAAAGTAGTCTCCAAATGTGGGCTGTATCTTCTAATACTATTCTAATATGGAGTTTTTAAATAACAAATAATAATATTATGTGACGAAATTATAATAAAAAAGAGCTATACTATAAGGGTAGAAAATGTTCTATTAATGAACTACACTTTGGGAAATAGTATGCAGTCAACACAAATCTCACATCATATTAACCTTGTAAAAAAAGATAATGTTAGGTGGTTACGTTACGCAAATGCTTTAATAGAAGGTGAGTCTCTAGGTAAAGATGCTATTCCAAAGATGTTAGATGAGTGCCCTGCTTGTCAATGGCTTTCTGATCATAGTGAAGAGTTACTTTACCAAAAGAAGAGGCTTGATCAAGATGAGATCGATCTTTTTCATTTTGACATGATAGAGCAGATCTTTATTTTACGTTATGAGCTACTAGAATACTATTTAACAATCTTTAAAACTTGTCTACCCGAGTTTAATCACTCTCTTTTTAGCAACTTCTTTCGATCAGAAATAGAATGTTCTGTGTCTGAAAAAGCTAAAGCAAAACAGACCTTTCTTAAGATGCAAAGATTGGTGACCGAGATCAATCAAAAACTTCGTTTTCTTGAAGGCTCTTTACTTGAATCATGTCAACTTAACATAGCTTGATATCCTTAGCGTTGCACTCTCATTTACCTATCTTGTCATGGATTGTATAAACACGATGTATCATACTTTTAGCGCTTATCTACTATAAGATCATAGTTTTTAATATAATTATTTATGATATTAATGTAATTATTTTCCTATAGTATTAGGAATGTATTTGGTTGAATATTGTGCTTTTTGTAGTTAGTATGATATGTAGGCTATAACATTATTTTAATTCCTGGAGTCGATTATGAACAAAACAGAGACGGTAGAACATTTACATGCCGCTAAAAAAGCACATGTTAAATGGGTTCAACGTGCTAAAGCATTGATAGAAGGGTTACCTGTTGAAAAAGATGCCATTCCTATAGATTGTACTGAGTGTAAGTTTGGTCAGTGGTTTTATAGTGATGGACAAAATCTTAATTCAATTCCAAGTATGGATTGTCTCCATGAGATAGAAACACTTCATTTTAACCTTCATGATATGTATATGAAGATCTTTAAAGTCTATTTTGGTGAGATGGATCGTTCATTCTTTTCAAAGCTTTTTAACATGAAGAAAAAAGTAACAGATAGTGATAAAGAGATCGCGCGTGATCATTACAAGCAACTACTAGTAATTTCGCATGAATTACTTGAAGTGATCGATAGGTTAGAACGTCGTCTTCATGCTATGTCATCAACATCTTTTGAAGAGAGTGTTGCTTAAGAGTCTTTAGCGTAGTACGCGAGACTACTTTTTAATGGTTACAACAACGGCACCACGAAGGTCCCCTAAGTTGTATCCAGTTGCTTTGTCATGTGGATAGGTCTTGTTAAGATAGCTTGATAGCTTCTTGTTCTTTGCGATGTCTCCATGACATTTTAGACAGACCTGCTTATTGATCGTGAGTGGTCTATAGTATTTATAAGTATCATTAGTGACACGTTCAACAAAATACTCCGGTAAGATAACACCATTTTTTTGCATGGTATCCATGGACTCTAAGATGGCACGTTCTTGACCTTCTGCTTTGTTGGCTGGATTACGTTCTTTGAGTGAGATACGTTTGACAGAGATGTCTTTACCATACTGTTTATCAACAGAGGCTGTTAATGTATAAGCCTTGGTAGTACAAAACTGTACTGCTGCCATAGGTCCACCTGCTTTCATCTCACCTTTTAAGTTCTTACCTAAGGTCTTGAGCAGTGTTGTCGATACCTCTTGGCCTGTCTTGATGACAGAGTCTAACTCCTCTTTGTTACTTTCATAAGGGTTGGCGAGTAGGGTGAGTGTTGATAGTGTGATCAGTAATGTTTTTTTCATGGTTTTACCTTTATTTATAAGTTTGATTAGTGTTCATCATTGATCTCTGAATCATCATAGGGATCCATATGAATGATGGTGTGAACACGCTCATCTTCAAAAAGTGCAGCAATCCCCTCTTCAAGATTATCTGAGATACGATGGGCATCATAGAGAGAAATAGAGATATTAAAGACAACATGTACGGTAATAAATATGTCAGAGCCTGAACGTCGTGTAGTTAAGTGATGGTGCCCATTAATATCATTACGTAGGGTTAAAAAGGTATCGATCTTTTCGATCTCATCATCATCTAGCGCGATGTCCATCAACATCAAAAAACCCTCTTTGATGATAGGGTAGGCAGAGTAGATCATGTATATAGCAATACCAATACCTAGTATTGGATCGATGATCTCAAAGTCTGTAAAGTGGATGACACCAAGAGCAATTAAGATAGCACCATTGGTGTAGAGATCTGTTTGGTAGTGGAGGGCATCTGCACGGATGACAAGGTTTCCTGTCTGTTTGGCTATGCGTAACAAAAAAAGTACTAAGGCAGCGGTTAAGACAATAGAGATTCCCATAACAATGAGGGAGAGGTCCATATAGGCGATGTGTTTAGGATGAAGGAGCTTATTGACAGCGTTGTAGGCAATAAATAGTCCGGAAATAGAGATGATCGTCCCCTCCATCACGGCGGCAATAGCTTCTAGCTTTCCTCGTCCAAAGTTAAACTTGGCATCTGCTTTTTTCTCTGACTGACTTAAGGCAAAGTAGTTAAAGATGGAGACTAAGAGGTCCAAAAAAGAGTCAATAGCTGAGGCCAGTATAGCGATGGAGCCACTCATGACGCCTACGACCATCTTAATGGTGACAAGGAGAGCTGCGGTTGATGATGAGACTAAGGTTGCTTTTTTTTCGATGCGCATAATATGGAATTTTAACAAGCTTTAGCTAAAATATTAGCACTAAGAATGAAAGATACTTATGGATTTGAATGTACTGCGCGGTGAGCGCGAAAAATGGATGACGTGGAAGAACATAAAACCACTTCGTGATGCCTTGGAAACACTCCCTGCTGTCGTAACAACCGTTAGCTTGGATGATGTTGTTACCTTAACGACACAAGAAGCAGTAGACACTACTCAAATCGAATCTGTGGCTAGGATGATGATGCCTTGGCGTAAAGGTCCTTTTGATGTCTTTGGACTTTTTATCGATACAGAGTGGCAGAGTCAGTTGAAGTACAACCTTCTTCGTCCCCACTTTAACCTCAAAGATAAACGTGTTGCGGACATAGGTTGTAATAATGGCTACTACCTTTTTCGTATGCAAGAGGACCAACCTGCTTCTTTAGTGGGGTTTGATCCTTCTGCTCTTTATAAAACGCAATTCGACTTTATAAACCACTTTGTTAAAAGTGATATTAAGTATGAGTTACTAGGTGTAGAACATGTTCCTTTTTACGAAGAGAAGTTTGATACTATTTTCTGTTTAGGTGTACTTTATCATCGAAGTGATCCGGTGGCCATGTTGAAACAGCTTTTTAAAGGCTTAGACAAAGAGGGTGAGGTTATCTTAGATACCTTTATGATCGATGGAGAAGAAGAGATGGCTCTTTGCCCTCAAGGAGCTTACTCTAAGATACCTAATATCTATTTTGTACCGACAATTCCAGCTTTAAAAAACTGGTGCCTACGTGCAGGTTTTAGTATCTTTGAAGTGTTGGAGACGTCGATAACGGATGCCAATGAACAGCGTAAGACAGAGTGGATAGATGGTCAGAGCCTAGAAGACTTTTTAGATCCTGAAGATAATACTAAAACGGTAGAGGGCTACCCTGCACCTAAACGTGTCTATGTCCGCTTAACTAAAAAGCCAAAGGTAAAGTGATATGAGAAATGTTCTACTGATCGCACTGTTTGCTTCGATCTTTTTTGCGGGTTGTTCGTATGACCCACCGGCACCTATTATGGTGAAACGTGTCAATACCAACGTTAATTATTTGACCGATGTTAAACCTATCTTAGACAAGCGTTGTGTGACCTGTCACTCTTGTTATAACTCACCCTGTCAACTTAAACTTAGTTCATTTGAAGGCGCTGATCGTGGTGCAACAAAAGAGTTGGTCTATAAGGTAGAACGATTAACAGCACAAGCCCCTACACGTCTTTTTATCGATGCAAACTCCACGCAAGAGTGGCGAACAAAAGGCTTCTACTCTGTAACGGAAAACACGGCAGAAAAAGGCTTTAACAACTCGACTATGGCACATCTGCTTCGTCAAAAGATGGAGTTTCCTATCTCAAAAGGGGAATATCGTCCTGAACGCGATGAGCTTACCTGTGCTAAAAATGGTGAGGAGTTAGCAGAGTTTCTGGATGATCACCCGAATAGAGGGATGCCTTATGGTTTCCCTGCATTGACGCAAGAAGAGTATGCCATTATCTTGGACTGGTTACAAGAAGGTGCCAAAGGTCCAACTACTCAAGAACAGGCTCTTTTAGAACGACCAAGTGATGCAGCACAGGTCTCGATCGATAAGTGGGAGACATTTTTAAATGCTTCTGATGCTAAGCACCAATTAACAGCACGTTATCTATATGAACATCTCTTTTTAGCACACTTGCATTTCCCAGATGCTCCTGATGAGTTTTATGAGATCGTCCGTTCAAAGACATCTAAACCCAAAAAGATAGATGTCGTTGCTACCGTACGCCCTTTTGATGATCCTGGTGTTAGTAAAGTCTATTACCGCATCCGTAAGATACACTCGACAATCGTTCATAAAACGCACATTGTCTTTGAGATGGATGATAGACAATACAACACGATTAATAAACTCTTCATCCAATCGCAATGGATTGGTGAACCACATATGATGGATTATGATGAAGTACGTAGTGCCAACCCTTTCTTGACCTTCGCTCAGATCCCTGCAGTGTCACGTTATCAATTCTTACTGAACAATAGTGAGTACATCACGCGTACTTTTATTCGTGGACCTGTCTGTAAAGGGCAGATCGCACTAAACGTCATACATGACCATTTTTGGATCATGTTCGCTGATCCTGAACATGACTTGACCATACAAAATCCACAGTTTCTTCTTGATGAGGCGATCAACCTGAGTATGCCTATTGAAAAGGGTAGTGCTATGGGAGTCTTTAGTACCTTTAGCGATCGTTATCGGGATCATTATGCGCGCTATATCTCTGATAAGGCAAGGTTGTATGTTAAATCGACACAAAAAAGAGATATGGATGTTATTTGGAAGGGTAGTGTTGCAGAAGATAGACCGATGTTAACTGTTTATCGTCATTTTGACAGTGCAAGTGTGATGGCAGGTGCTCGAGGGCAGCTACCGCGTACGATGTGGATTATGGATTATCCACAGTTTGAACGTCTCTATTATGCTTTAGTGGCTGGTTTTGATGTCTTTGGTAACTTAGCACATCAGACAAATATCCGACGATATATGGATTTTTTGAGAATGGAGGGAGAAT
>Ga0256828_1000907_pt1 | contig 19161 bp, 18 predicted proteins | sample CV88metaG_FD_185993 | JGI IMG/M metagenome (GOLD analysis project Ga0256828, IMG submission 185993) | Hydrothermal vent microbial communities from East Pacific Rise, Pacific Ocean - CV88 | ecosystem: Environmental > Aquatic > Marine > Hydrothermal vents | place: Pacific Ocean: East Pacific Rise...
TTAAAATTTGGCTTGCTGTTGTTGTTATATCGGGCATAAGTTATAGTGGTTATATTGTCCAAAAATATATTTTTCCTTCAAAGGGCTACTATTTAACAGGTATATTTGGTGGTTCATACTCCTCTACTGCAACGACAGTAGTTTTAGCAAGAAAAGCAAAACATTTAGGTACTTTTGGTGTAATAGATGCAGCTATAATCTCTGCAACATCTATGATGTATTTGCGTTTAATTATTATTGCATTAATTTTTAATTTTGAGATTGGCAAGGCATTACTTATTCCTTTTTCTATCTTATCTTTGGTTGGTTTTGTAAGTTCATTTTTATATATGAGAAATGAAAATGTGAAAGAGGAACAAAATACCATAGTTGATCAAAACCCTTTAGAACTTAAAACAGCATTTATATTTGCATTTTTATTTGTAGCGATGATAGTACTTACTAATTTTGTAACTAAAAATTATGGAACACCTGGTTTGGAGATACTTTCGTTTTTTGTTGGTTTTACAGATATTGACCCATTTATTCTTTCTCTTTTAACAGGTAAGTTTAGTATTATGACACATCAAATTGTAACAGCAATTATGATAGCAGCAGGAAGTAATAATCTTCTAAAATCTCTGTATGCCCTTTGGTTTGGTGGTATGAAAAACACATATAGATCAGCAAGTGTCATAGCTTTACTTGGTGTAGTAACAATTTTTTTAGGTTTGTATGCTTAAAGAGTTTTAGATATTGTGTAAAGATAGTTAAGGATGTTAAAGTAGGACATCTTGTGAAATAAATGTATTAAATGTCAAAATGTCCAAAATATTTCCTTATTTTGTTAATTTATGAAAACTTTTTAGGAGTTCATCATAAAGTTTTACAACAACATTTTTGCCTGCAATCTCATTTTTGAGTGCTTTAATTTGTTTATTAATTGTTGTGTATGTTTTAGAATCTTTTTGTGTGTACCCTAAGAGCATCGCTTTTTCAAGTTCATCTTGAGCTTGACTTAAAAGTGCTAAAGCATCTTTTTTATTTGTTTTTTCTAACTTTGAAGCATCTAAAACCATATCTTGAGCTGTTATAAGAGGGATAGGAACAATAATAGTTTCAATCTCTGTTGCGTTAAGTGCTCCTACAAGAGCTTTAAATGCCTCATCACTTTTTTTATCTTTAAGACTTGCTAAAGCTTGTTTAATTGCTTTAGGATATAAATATGCTGGTACATATTGTGTTTTCATTATCATTTCATCTTGGAGTGGTGTTAACATATCTATGGCAAGTTGGGTATTGTTCTCTTCTAAAAGTTTGATAGCAGATTTTTTGATATGTTTAATTAAATTAGCATCTCCATTAAAACTTATAATTTCTGTATTGTCTGCTACTGGAATAAGTTTGAGTTTAGGGTTTGCTTTGAGTGCTACTTGAAACTCTTTGTCTGCTTTTTGAAGAAGTTTTTGAGCTTCTTGAGGTTTATTTGTGTGAAGTGCTCTCAGTGCTAACATTGTGTCATTGAGCCCTTGCATAAACTCTTTAGGAGCTTTTTTTAGGGATGATTGATGTTTACTCACTGTATTGTGTAAAATTTTATTAAGTCTTTTTGTCTCATCTGCATTCGCTTCTTTTGTAAAGCTACCAGCTTTAACTTTTGCAAGATATGCTTCACTTGAGTTTGTGACCTCTACTTGTGCTTGTGCAGCTCTTTCTTGAGAAGCACTGTCTTTAAGTGTTTTAACACTATCATCTATAGAAGCTGCAAAACTTGCAGAACTTAAAAGTAACGATGCACAAAGTACTGAATGTAATAATTTTGTTTTCATTTTGTATCCTTTAAATGTAATTGTCTTTTAAAAGTATATGCCTAGATAATAAACAAAAAATAAATAAGATATAGTTATTTTTATCATTAATTAAACTGATTATCTGTTAGATATTTTCGTGTTATAATGAGTAAAATGAGTTGAAAGAAAAACGAGGATAAAAAGATGAAAGAAAAAGCTTTTGGGCTATGGAGTGCGGTATTTCTAGGAATAGGCTCTATGGTGGGTGCTGGAATATTTATTGTAATTGGGCAAGCAGGGGCAATGGCTGGAAATATTGTATGGCTCTCTTTTGTTTTTGGTGGAATGATTGCACTTTTAAGTGGATACTCTCTTGCTAAACTTGCTGTTCGTTATCAATCTCGTGGAGGTATAGTAGAGTACCTTGTTCAAGGTTTTGGTGAAAATGTTTTTTCTGGTTCTATGGGTGTCATGTTTTATTTTTCTCAGTTGATTGCCTTAGCTGCCGTAGCAAAATCATTTGGGACATATAGCGCTACATTTATGAGTGATGGTAGTAGCTTATGGGTAAATGTTTTCGCAGTAGGCATCATTGCACTCTTTACATTGATTAATCTTATAGGAAGTTCTATTGTCGCAAAATCTGAAAATATTATTGTAGTGGTAAAACTAAGCATACTTGTTCTTTTTGCCATTGCAGCACTATTTAGTATAAAGCCAGAACTTTTGAGTCTTTCAGCTATGCCACCTATGAGTGGAATGGTATTTGCCATTGGTATTACATTTTTTGCTTATCAAGGTTTTAGTGTAATTACAAATACAGTAGAAGATATGAAAAATCCAGAAACTACTATGCTAAAAGCGATGTTTGTAGCTATTTTCATTGTGGCTGCTTTATATATCTTAACTAGTATATCTGTTCTTGGAAACCTTTCTGTTGATACTATTATAAAAACAAAAGATTATGCTTTAGCAGAAGCAGCAAAACCTATGTTTGGTGAATGGGGTTTTAAAATCATAGCGGCTACAGCACTTTTAGCGACAGCATCTGCAATAAACGCGACACTCTTCGCCGTGTCAGATATTGGGTATACGATGGCAAAAGAGGGAAATTTACCAGAAGTGTATGAATATAATGTTTATAATTCTTATGAGGGTTTAATTATTAGTGCATTGCTTGTAATACCTATGATTTTATTTTTTAATTTAGCACAAATTACTACGGTTGCTGCAATTATTATGCTTATTGTTCAAGGAACAACACATATAGCACATCTCAATCTTCTTAAAGAGACAGGAGCTCAAAAACACCTTGTACATTTAGCTATTTTATCGATGTTTAGTATTGCTGCGATTACATTATATTCTACCTATAAAACAATGCCTGAGATAGCCTATTACCTAATAGCCTCTTTTGCATTGGCATTTAGTGTAGAGTTCTTGTTGAAATATTTTAAAAACAGGGTTATTTTAAAACAAATTTGATAGAATTACAAAAAAATTATAGGAAATAAATATGGCACAAGTACCAGAAAATATTGGATGTGAAAATTCAGAATGTATAGCAAAAGATGACTGTAAACGCCAAGTGATTGTAAAAAATGGCACAGCAGTAGAGATTAAAGAATTTGGTGGAACTGCAAGTAAAAAGTGTGGAAAGTTTTTACAAAAATAGATGCAATATCCGTTTTTTTTAGCATTTTTTCTTCTTTTTAGTGCTTGTAGTTTTAAAAACTATGAGCATACACAATCAAAAATAGTTATTATTAAATCACCAAAGTTAAAATTTGCAGATTTAGCATATATTAGAGGTGATTCTAATAGTGTAGAACTTGAGTTGTTTGTGGCAGGAAAATCTGTAAAAAAAATCGAAATAGCATACCTTGTATGTACAGATGAAGGGTGTATGAGTAAAAGTAGTTTTAATGAAAGCTATTTAAGTAAGTACTACCCCGATAACCTTTTAAAAAATATACTTTTAGCAAAGCCAATTTATAATGGACAAGAGCTCCAAAGAACACTAGATGGTTTTACTCAAAGCATTCAAAATAAAAATGTTTCTATCTTATATACAAAAAGTGCAAAAATGGTTTATTTTAAAGATAGAAAAAACCATATATTATTTAAAATTAAGGAAACAAAATGAGTAAATTTGTAGGAGCACATACAAGTGCAAGTGGTGGCGTTTTTAATGCTGCAAAGAATGCACAAGCTATAGGTGCAAAAGCATTTGCTCTTTTTACAAAAAACCAAAAGCGATGGGATGCTAAACCTTTAGATGCGAAGACTATTGACCTTTTTCAAAAAGCTTTAGAAGAAGCAGGAATACTTCCAAAGCATGTTCTTCCTCATGATAGCTACCTCATAAACCTTGGACATCCAGAGGAAGAGAAACTTCTTAAAAGTAGAACAGCCTTTATAGATGAGCTAGAACGTTGTGCTCTTTTAGGTCTTGATAGACTTAATTTTCACCCTGGAAGTCACCTTGTAAAGATGAATAAAAAACAAAAAGAGGATGTTGTTTTTGTCGCAGAAGCTGAAGAGAGATGTTTAGATATTATTGCAGAATCTATAAACATCGCTTTAGATAAAACACAAGGTGTGAAAGCTGTTATAGAAAATACAGCAGGACAAGGGAGTAACCTTGGGTATAAGTTTGAGCATCTTGCACATATTATAGATAAGGTAGAAGATAAGTCTCGCATTGGTATTTGTATAGACACTTGCCATATGTTTACAGCAGGCTACGATATAAGAACTCGCGAGGCTTACGATAAAACATGGAATGATTTCGGTAAAATTGTAGGTTTTGAGTACTTAAGTGGTATGCATATTAATGATTCCAAACCACCACTTGGTAGTCGCGTTGATAGACATCACTCTTTAGGCGAAGGGGAGATAGGTCTTGATGCTTTTAGATTTATTATGAATGATGAGAGAATGGACGATATTCCACTCATTTTAGAAACAATTGACGAAACAATTTGGAAACAAGAGATAGAAATGCTTTACTCTTTTGTTTCTTAAGCTTAAATCTTGTAAGATTGTTGCACAAAATTTTCAAGAGGGGAAAATAAAAATGAAAAAAATCGCTTTAATGTCACTTGTGGCAAGTTCAATCCTTATGGCAGGTGGATATAAAATACCTGAAAATTCTACAAATGCTTTAGCACTTGGTTCTGCAAATATTGCACATAATCATAATTCTGCAGATGCAGCTTACTATAACCCAGCAAAAATGGTTTTTATGTCGAATGAAAACCATATAGATGCTAACTTAATGTATATAGGTCTAAATAAAGTAAATTATAATGGTACAGCAAAAATACATGGTAATTTAGTTGGTGTAGGTCCTGTTGCATCTGAGAGTGAAACATTTGTAGTTCCCTCTTTACACTATGTGTCAGGTGATCTTAATAATGGTGTACGCTTTGGTTTAAGTATTGTATCTCCAGGCGGTCTGTCTAAAAGATGGAGTAATAGTTATGCAACATATACAGCACAAGAGTTTACACTTGAAACTATTGAAGTAAATCCTACTATTGCACTTCCATTTGCTAATGGTAAGGGTGGTGTTGCGATTGGTTTAAGACTTATTCACTCAAGTGCTATAGCAAGAAGTGCTTCTCCTGCTGCAATGCGTGACATGTCAGGGGATTCAATAGATGGTGGATATAATATCGCCATAGCATATAATCCAACTCCTGCATGGGAATTAGGTGTAACATACCGTTCTCAAGTTGACCTTAATCTTGAAGGAGATGCTACACTCTCTTATACAGATATTGCAGGTTCTTTTGGTGCGGCTGGCACAACATATAGCTCAATGAGTTCAGGCTCAGTAACTTTACCACTACCAGCTACTCTTAGTCTTGCAGCAGCATATACATTTGATACTAAGACAACAGTTGAGTTTGTTTATGAAAAAAATTATTGGTCTGCATATAGTGAATTAGATTTTGATTATGGTGCAGGAGTAAACCCTGTAACTAATTATGTATATGGAACTCCTATTGCAAAAAACTGGAAAAATACAAATACTTTTCGTTTAGGGGTAACACAAGAGTTAGATGCACTCACTTTAATGGGTGGTCTTGTTGTTGATGAATCACCAGTACCAGATGCAACGATTGGTTTTGAACTTCCAGATACAGATTCTGTAGCCGTTTCACTTGGTGCAAGATATAAAATAGATAAAAATACAGATATAGCGCTTGCTGGACTTTATTCTATGCATGAATCGCGTAGTGTTGCAAATAGCAGTTTAAGTGGTGAGATCTCAGGTGGTGATATCTTAATGATCTCTTTGGGACTTGGGTATAGATTTTAAGGAATTCATTGAAAACATTAGTTAATTTTATTTCATCTAAAAAAGTTGAAAAATCTAATATATTTGTACATTTAAAGTGTACAATTACTGAAGCAAAACTGCTTCAGTACCTCTCACTCAAGTATGTTTCAGGACAAGACGATCTCTTAGTTATAGAACTTTTACAAGATCTTTATAAAACAAAAAAGTATGAACATTTAGAGTATCTTAAAGAGGTGAAAAACCTTTTAGAACTTGGATGGTTGCATCAACAAAGTTTTACACCTATGAAGATTTCAGAAGTAACTCCTTTAGAGTTGTTAAATACTGCAGTTGGTTTAACCCCCTCATTTTTAAAATTATTGCAAGATGGTACACTTGATTTAGATCTTCCAGATATAAAAGCCTATGCAGACCATTTAGAGTATCTTCAAGATCAGTTTTTTCGTATAGAGCTTTACCAAAAGATGTCTTTGATTCGACAAAATGTGCATGAACACTCTTTGGGTATAGATAGATTACAAAATAAGCTCAAACTTCTTGAAAAAAGAATACAAGAGAGAGTGGCACAAACAGAAGAGAATTTAGTACTTGATAAGTTTTTTAAACAAAAAAAGATGAGTAACTATGAACAAGTGATTTTTATTGCTCTTCTTCGAGAAGAATATAGTGCTTCAGATAGCTCTCTTCGTGAGATGAATGCACTTATTGATTTGATCTCTATAGATGAATATGAACGTATTAAAAACCGTTCACTTTTAGAAGATGGTGCAAATTTACTGAGTGCGGGTATTATAGATTATGAAGAGATGCTTAACCCTTTTGGTGGTATTTCACGTTCTTTTTATATTGTAGATGATGTATTACAAAGTATTATTCATCCACAAAAGCGTAAAAAAGTTACTCGTTTAAAATTAGGTGCACTTATAGAGGAACAAGATATCTTTGAACTTATAGATTCTGAAACCTCTTTAGAAGATGTAGTACTCAATAAAAAAACACAAGAAACTCTTGAAAATTTAATGCACCAAGTTGACAAAGAGGTGATGAACCGTCTTATAAAATGGGGTATTAAAGATAAAAAAAGTGGTATTGATGCTAGAATAATTTTTTATGGTGCTGCTGGAACTGGTAAAACTATGACAGCTTACTCCCTTGCAAAATCACTTAAACGCCAAGTGCTCGCTTTTGATTGTTCAAAAATTCTTTCTATGTATGTAGGGGAGAGTGAGAAAAATGTTCGTAAAATTTTCGATACTTTTTATGAACTAAGTGAAAAAACAAAAACTGAGCCTATTTTACTTTTAAATGAAGCAGATCAGTTTTTAGGAGCACGTAGTAGTGGTAATATTACTGGCTCAGACCAGATGCATAATCAGATGCAAAATATATTTCTAGAACAGATAGAAAATTTTAGAGGCATGCTTATAGCCACAACGAATTTACTAGAAAATATAGATAAAGCATTTTCACGCCGTTTTAATTACAAAATAGAGTTTAAAAAACCAGATAAAAAACAGCGCGAACTGTTATGGAAAATGATGCTTCCTGAAGATGCCCCTTATGAAGAGAATTTTGACTATAAAGAGTTATCTTCGTATTCACTAACCGGGGGACAAATCAACCTTATTGTGAAAAATACAGCATATAAGGTTGCAGTGCGAGAAAAGCCAGTTTTCACTATTGGTGACTTTATTGATGAAATTAATCGTGAAAAAGATGCCAACTTTGATAGTGAAAAATCTATGGGATTTTTAAATAAGTAGCTTTTTTAAAGCTACTTTTAAGTATTAGTATTACGATTATACCCACTTCTTTAGGCTTTAAAAAAGCAGTGTTGCGATAAGTGACATTTATCACTACTTCCTCTCTATAAAACTTTTTTTTAATACTCTTTTTGATATAGTGCATTAACTGTTTTTTCTAATAACAAATTGAAATAATTGTGTAACAGTAGTTGTTTTTAAGTGTTAGAAGACAAATATTATAAGAGTTTATATTTTTTATTATATAAGCTTGAAAAATTAAAGGTAGGTTATATGGAGCATATAGTGACTTCAAATCCGTATTTTGGGGTATTTGTACTTTTTGTTGTAACATTTGGTGCATTTATAGCAACGACTGTCATCGCTCGTTTGGCAAGTCGTGCATTAGCTGCAAAAGATACAGAAAAAATTAAACTCTCAGTATATGAGTGTGGACCAGAGATTACAAAACAACCAAATAGAATTTCACCACAGTTTTACCTGTTTGCATTACTATTTTTACTCTTTGATGTAGAGATTGTATTTATGTTCCCTTGGGCAGTAGATTTTAAACTTTTAGGTTGGTTTGGTTTTGCTGAGATGTTAATGTTTATATTACTTCTTGCAATTGGTTTTGTATATGCATGGAAAAAAGGAGCGCTTCAATGGCACAACATAAAGTAAATTATACACAAGATGGTGGACTTCCAGTTGCACTTACATCAATAGATAAAGTGGTAAACTGGGGTCGTTCAAACTCTCTTTGGGCAATGACATATGGTCTTGCTTGTTGTGGTATTGAGATGATGGCAGCAGGTGCATCAAGATATGACTTTGACCGTTTTGGTACGATTTTTAGAGCTTCTCCTCGTCAATCAGACCTTATGATAGTTGCGGGAACACTTACAAAAAAACATGCTGAATTTATTAAACGTTTATATGACCAAATGACAGAGCCTAGATGGGTAATATCTATGGGTTCATGTGCAAATACTGGTGGTATGTTTAATACATATGCAACTGTTCAAGGTGTTGATAGAATCATTCCAGTTGATTTATATCTTCCTGGTTGTGCACCACGTCCTGAAACACTTCAGTATGGTGTAATGCTACTTCAAAAGAAAATCCGTGCAAACAAAGCTGGAAATGCACAAAAATCTAAAAGGTTAATGTAATGAGAACCTATAAGCCAAAAGACAATGTACAAGCAAAAGCATACTACACAGATAGATATTATGTAGCTCCACAAGTACCTAAGTCTGAAGTAGAGAGTGATGAAGTCTTTGCAGCTGATTTAGCAGCAATAAGTGCTAAGTTTGAAGTAAAAGAAGCTTATATTCAAGTTGAACAAATGGTAGTTTATATTAATGCTCATGATATTTATGGCGTTTTAGAATTTATGAGAGATGAATTAGCATATACACAACTCTCAGAGATGTCAGCAATTGATTGGTTAGCTAAAGATAATACTTTTGAAATCTTTTATCAAATGCTTTCCATGACAAAACGTAAACGTATCCGTATTAAGTACTTTATTGAAAATGGGCACTCAGTTGATTCTGTTGAAAAACTTTTCCGTAGTGCTGATTGGAGTGAACGTGAAATGTTTGATATGTTTGGTATAGAAGCAAATAATCATCCATTTATGAAACGTATCCTTATGCCTTATGATTGGCAAGGAAATCCACTTCTTAAAACTTACCCATTAGAGGGTGATGAATTCGCTGCTTGGTATGAAGTAGATAAAATTTATGGAAAAGAGGCACGTGATATTATTGGGCCAGAAATTCGTGACACTGCTACAGTAGATCGTTACGATTCTGAGCGTTTTGCACGCCTTGGTTTTGAAGTACCTAAGGGAACTAAAATTACTGGTAATGAAGAGCCACATGTGGACTCTTACCAAGAAGATGGTGGTGTTTTCCTCATCAAAAAATATGACAAAGAATCATCAGTAATTATTGATGATCCTCAAAGATAGGGTGGTAGAAATATGGCACAAATAAAAAACAGATTAACACCGTTTTTTGAAAATATTACATTTGATAGAGAAGATAATGAGTTAGTTCTTAACTTTGGTCCTCAGCATCCATCTGCTCACGGGCAGTTGCGTTTAATGCTTCACCTTCAACAAGAGCAAATAGTAAAAGCACATCCAGATGTTGGATACCTTCACCGTGGTATGGAGAAGATGGCTGAAAATATGATTTATAACGAGTTTATGCCTACTACTGACCGTATGGATTATATTGCATCATCTTCAAACAACTATGGTTTTGCACTTGCTGTTGAAAAGCTTATTGGGCTTGAAGTTCCACGTCGTGCAAAAGTTATTCGTATGATGCTTTTAGAGATTAACCGTTTAATGTCTCACCTTTTCTGGCTAGCGACAACTGCTCTAGATATCGGTGCTATGACAGTATTCCTTTTTGCATTCCGTGAACGTGAGTACTTAATGGATATTATTGAAGGCTATTGTGGAGCTCGTCTTACGCATGCAGCTATCCGTATTGGTGGCGTTCCTTTAGATATTCAAGATACATTTTTACATCAATTAAGAGTGTTCTTAAATAAACTTCCACAAAATATTAAAGATTATGAAGATCTACTAGATACAAACCGTATTTGGCTTATGAGAATGGAAGAGGTTGGAACTATTTCAACTGAGATGGCACTTTCATGGGGTTGTACAGGTCCAATGCTTAGAGCTTCTGGTGTTGCTTGGGATATTCGTAAAGAGGAGCCATATGAACTTTATGATGAAGTAGAATTTAATGTTCCTTTCTCAGATAAGGGTGATAACTTTGCACGTTACCGTATCTATATGGAAGAGATGAGAGAATCTGCGAAGATTCTTTACCAAACAATAGAGATGTATGAAAAATGTGAAAAAGATGGTCAAACAGAGCTTATGGCTCATGCACCAAAATATATTTCAGCTCCGAAGCTAGATATTATGACACAAAACTATTCATTGATGCAACACTTTGTACTTGTAACACAAGGGATGAGACCACCAGTTGGTGAAGTTTATGTAGCAACTGAATCACCAAAAGGTGAGCTTGGATTCTACATCAATTCACAAGGTGGACCATACCCATACAGACTTAAACTACGTGCACCATCTTTTTGGCATACAGGAATTTTAACTGACCTTTTACCAGGGCACTATATTCCAGATGTTGTTTCTATTATTGGTACGACAAATATCGTATTTGGAGAGGTTGACAGATGATCAGCTTAAGAAAAGCAAAATGCTTTGCTTTTTTAAACGAAGTAAATTTCGGTTTAGAAATTGGACTGCAAAGCCAAGTTGATAGTAAGGATGTAAAATAGATGAAAAGATATGATTTAAGAAAACTTAAAAACGATTTTGAACCTCGTATGAAAGAGATTCTAGGTGAATCTCACAAGGCAAATGAAACACTTATATTTTTATTTGAAATTGGTGACTTTACACCTATTCAGCGTTCAGCTGATTTGGTAAAAGAGTGTGGCTATGAGTTATATAACTCACTGAAATTCAACGAAGTCGACTGGACTATCGTAGTTAAAAAAGATTAGGATTTTATTTTGAGCAAAGTCTATTTTTCTACTTGGAATGGTGAACTGGTAAATAACATCGGTAAACCTATGGACGAGTGGGAAGAATCAGCTTATAATCTACCAGCACAATATGATGACCATCGTGATTCTAAAGCCTTTATCGGCTGGGATGGTGTGGCATTATTTGATGAAGATGTAGATGTAATCCGTCTTGCGATGGAGTATGCTGCACAGTATCAAGAGTATTCAGAAGCATGTGGAAGATGTGCACCTGGACGTTGGGGTGGTCGTATACTATATGATCAACTTGACAAGATTGCTCGTGGTGAAGGTGCATTAGCAGATTTGGATCACTTAAAAGAGGTCGGAAAAAGTATGCAAGTTACTTCTAAGTGTGAGATTGGTAAAACTGTACCAAATCCAATACTAGACTTAATGACACACTTTGAAGATACTTTCTTAGATTGTATAAATAATCAAAAAAAATCAAAACATTATGATGATACTATTGGCTATATAGCAAAAATTACATCACCTTGTTCAGATGCTTGTCCTGCAGATGTAGATATTCCTGGATATATAGAGGGTGTAAGAGATTTACGTTTTGACGATTCTTTAAAAGCAACACGTCAAACTATGCCACTTGCACATGTATGTGGTCGCGTTTGTCCACATCCTTGTGAAGATGCATGTCGTAGAACAAATCTTGATGAGCCTATCTCTATTATGTCACTTAAACGTCTTGGTGCAGATTGGGAAACAGATCATGGATATGATTTTTTCCACCCTTTAGAGAAAAAACCTGCAAATGGGAAGAGAGTTGCTGTGGTTGGTGCTGGTCCTGCTGGACTTACAACTGCATACTACCTTGCTGCTGATGGTGTAGAGGTAGATGTTTATGAAGCTCTTCCTGTTCTTGGTGGAGAGGTGACTGTAGGTGTTCCTGAGTATCGTATGCCATGGGATAAATACAATCAAGATATAGAATGTGTAAAAGATATGGGTGTAAACTTTATACTTAATCATAATGTATCAAAAGAAGATATGATCCGTTTTGAAAAAGAGTATGATGCTACTATGATTGCTTCGGGTACTCGTATATCTAAGGCTGTTCGTTGTGCAAATGAACGTCCCGAGATTAAAGGTTATTGGGGTGCTATTGATTTTCTTGATTGGGTGAACCTTTATGAGAAATTTGATATTAAAACACCTAAGTCTGTTCAAGAACAACAGATGTTACCAACTGACCATGTAGATTTGACTGGTAAAACAGTTGCTTGTGTTGGTGGTGGTTTTACCTCTATGGATGTTGTTCGTTGTGCTATTCGTGCAGGTGCTGCAAGAGTTGTGATGATTTATCGTCGTGATGAGAAGACTATTATCCGTAACACGACTTATGAAGAGTATCATGAAGCTGTTGAAGAGGGTGTAGAGTTTATCTTCCACTCAGCTGTAAATGAGATTCTTGATGAAGATGATGTTTTAAAAGCACTTGTGATTGATAAGTTTGAGCTTGTTCCCGATCCAAATGGTGGACGTGCACAACTTGTAAAAATTGAGGGTGCATCAGAGACTATAGAGTTTGATTACCTTGTACCTGCTGTTTCTCAAAGTGCAGATTTAGATTTTATTCCTGATGATTGGGAACTAGAGATGACTTCATGGGCAACACTTAAAACAAATGGTAAAGATTATATGACTTCACGTAAAGGTATTTTTGCTTCAGGTGATTGTGAATATGGTCCAATGACTATTGTAAACGCCGTGGGTCAAGCTAAACGTGGTGCATCAGTAATCAGTCGTTATATTCATACTGGAGAGATTACTCTTAATGATGAAGAGATAATGGAAGACCATCTTAAAAAACTAAAAGTGTATGATAAAAAAGAAAAAATTACAGGTTGGCTTCCAGGTTTACCACGTGAGAATAGTTCTGTTTTAGATACAGACTTTAGAAAATACAACAACGAAGAGGTAAACTTAGGTTTTACTCAAGATCAAGCACTAAGTGAAGCTGAACGTTGTATGCGTTGTTATTACATCGCTATGGTTCAGGCATAGGGGGTCAGAGATGAGTAAAATTATAAATTTTAAAATTGATGGCAAAGATGTAATCGCTCAAAAGGGTGAAACAATTCTTCAAGTAGCTCGTAAAAATGAGATTTACATCCCTACTATGTGTTATATTTCGAAAACTTCCCCTTGTGCATCATGCCGTATGTGTGTTGTTGAAGCTGAGGGTGTTGATGGTTTTGTACTTTCATGTAATACACCTCCAACTGAGGGTATTAATATTACAACAAACAATGCTGAGCTTGAGTTAGAACGTACAAACATTATGAAGCTTTATGATGTAAACCATCCTCTTGAGTGTGGTGTATGTGATAAATCTGGTGAGTGTGATCTACAAAACAAAACTTTAGAGTTTAATGTAGGACAACAAAACTTCTCTGCACGTGATCAAGCTCGTAAAATTGAAGACTGGGGAATTATAAACTATGATCCTGCTCTTTGTATTATGTGTGAAAAATGTACTCATGTTTGTAATGAGGTGATTGGTGATGATGCTATTGAAGTAAAATTTGGTGGTTATGGTTCAACTATTATTCCTAAAAATGCTCAGACGCTTGATTGTACTTTTTGTGGTGAGTGTATTGCAGTATGCCCTGTTGGAGCACTTATTAGTTCAGATTTTAAGTACACTGCAAATGCTTGGGAACTTTCTCGCGTTCCATCTACTTGTGCACACTGTTCAGCTGGATGTTCTTTAGAATATGAAACAAAAAACACAAGCACTGGAGTTGATTCTATCTATAGAGTAAAAAACAACTTTGAATTTACTTCACTTTGTGGTGCTGGACGTTTTGGTTTTGACTTTAACAATACTGCACAAAAATCTCAAGAAGATTTTGATAAGGCAGTTCAAGCCCTTCAAAATGCAAGTGCAATTCGTTTCTCTTCAATTATTACAAATGAAGAGGCTTATATGCTTAATCTTTTAAAAGAGAAACTGAACATAAAGCTTTTCAATGAAGATGCAAGACTTTTTGCATCATTTATGAAAGCATATAGTTCTGTAAGTGGAAAACTTCACCATTCAGCTTCTTTAGATGCAATTAAACAAGCTGATGCTGTTGTAATTATTGGTTCACGTATAGCAACTGATAACCCAGGTGTAAGATATGCTCTTACAAGTGCATCTCGCCGTAATGGTGCAAAAATTGTTTATGCTCATCCTATGGAAGATGCTTTAATGCAAAATACTGCAACACAGTTTATGAAGTATGAAGCGGGAAGTGAAGAGGGTGTTATGGCACTTTTAGCAAATGAACTTCTTAAAGGTGTTGATGTAGATGAGCAAACAAGAGCTTTCTTAGATAATCTTGATCTTGGATATCTTGAGGCTGAAAGTAATGTTGGTGATGAAGAGCTGAGTAGCATGAGTAAATCTTTTGCAAGAGCACAAGATAAGGTTCTTGTTCTTGGAAGTGACTTATTTGCACACCAAAGAGCTAAAAACATCGCTCGTTTGGGTGCTATAATAGAAAAATACACAGAATTTTCTCTTTTAATTGTTCCTAATGAAGTAAATACTTTAGGTGTATCACTTCTATGTAATCTTGATACTGATGAAAATATCGGCAATGTTGTGGGTTATAATGCTCCAGGAGAGTTTATACTTTCATCTTTAGAGGATGCAGATTTAGCGATGCCAGCACTTAATCAGCAAGAGGGAACAGTAGTAAGTATAGATAATCGTGTACTTCCATTAAATGTAGCACTTTCTTTTGATGGCTACAACCTTAATGACTTGGCAAATGCCTTAGGTTTAGAGAAAAAATATACTATTGAATATACAGCTGAACTAGAGAAAAAATTTGGTTTTAATGCCACAGAGTTTGATGCACTTGAGAATTTTTTAAATACTCAAGGGGAAGATGTTCGCGGTTACCTTTTAGATGAAGTTGCTTGTGAGGCTGATGGCGTTTTAGAAGAGATAGCAGACTTGCCGGAGTTTAATGGTACAGTTATCTATAACTCTAACCCTGTTTTACAGTTTAATGCTTTTACAAATAGAAGTGAACATATAGAACGCGACACTACATTGAGAGGTTCTGCACAGTTTAGTGCAGCCGCAAGAATTAGTGATGGTGATGAGATAGAAATCAGTTTTAATTCTCAAACAATAAAAAGAGTTTTTAAATTAGATCCAGAGTTAAAAGGGACAATAGCTTTAAATCCTACATTTGATGGTGTAGCTGATGCTAGTAGTTATAAGTTTCTTAAATCCAAAATAATGAGAGTAGTATAATGAGTAAAATAGTCATTAATATTGACGGTCGTGAAGTTGAAACGCAAGAGGGTGAATTTCTTTTAAATGCAGCCCGTGCGAATGATATTTTCATTCCTGCAATTTGTTACCTAACACGTTGTAGTCCAACTCTTGCTTGTCGTATTTGTTTAGTTGAAGCTGATGGTAAACAGGTGTATGCTTGTAATGCTAAGGCTAAAGATGGAATGAATATCACAACAACGACTGAAAATATCGAAAAAGAACGCCGTGCAATTATGGAAGTTTACGATGTAAATCATCCTCTTCAATGTGGTGTGTGTGATCAATCTGGTGAGTGTGAGCTTCAAAACTATACACTTGAAATGGGTGTAGATTCACAAAACTATACAGTAAAAGATGTAGATAGAAGTTCCCATGACTGGGGTCACTTACACTACGATCCGGGTCTCTGTATCGTATGTGAGCGTTGTGTTACTGCTTGTAAGGATATGATTGGTGATAACTCTTTAAAAACTATTGCTCGTGGTGCTGATGCACTTGATGCTGAGTTTAAAGGTAGTATGCCAAAAGATGCTTATGCAATGTGGAACAAACTCAACAAGTCTGTTATTGGTCTTACAAATGGAACTGATGTTCTTGATTGTACTTCATGTGGTGAGTGTGCTGCAGTTTGTCCAGTTGGAGCTTTAGTAGATACTCAGTTTATGTACAAATCAAATGCTTGGGAGCTTAAACAAATTCCTGCTACTTGTGGACACTGTTCTGCTGGTTGTCAAATAAGCTACGATGTGAAACATACAAGTATTGAAAACCCAGAAGATAAGATTTACCGTGTTATGAATGAGTGGAACTATGTTTCTCTTTGTGGTGCTGGGCGTTATGGATATGATTACCAAAATGCTGATGTAACTAAAGATGAAGTTGCATTTAATGCTGCAGTTGAAGCTTTCAAAAAAGCAGAATCTGTAAAATTCACTTCAACTATCACAAATGAAGAGGCTTACCTGCTTCAAACGATGAAAGAGAAATTTGGATTCAAACTTGTAAATAATGAAGCAAAAGCATTCCAAACATTCTTAAGTGATTACTCAGAAGTAAGTGGGACAAAGCTTTATGGATCTGATTTAGAAAAAGTACATAACTCTAACTTTGTTGTAAGTGTTGGTAGTGCTTTAAAAACAGACAACCCAAATGCTCGTTATGCACTTAACAACTCTATGACTGTAAACAAAGGTGCTGGGCTTTACTTCCATCCTGTAAAAGATCCTATTATTGAAGGTCTTGGAAAGTCAATTATGACTGTAACTCATGCACCACTTCAAGAAGAGGTAGCACTATATCTTGTACTAGATTTATTCGCAGACAAAGAGAAGCTTCCTTCAGATATAGCTGAGTATTTAGCATCATTTCACTCTGAAAAAACTATTACAGTAACTGAAACTATTAAAGAAAAAGTTGTTGAGATAGTCAAAGAGATGAAGGTAAATGAAGAGACTGGTGAAGAGGAAGAGGTTGAAGTAGAAAAATCTAAAATGGTTCCTAAAAAAGTTGAAAAAGAAGTTGTTGTAGATGATAACCGCCTTTTAGAGATTTTAGGTGCTGATGATAAATTTATGGAAGCATTAGAGAAAAACCTAAAGAAAAAAGATAAGTTCCAACTTATGGTAGGACCTGACCTTTATACACATCCAAACTCTAAAAATTTAGCTCGTTTAGTTGCAATAGTCGAAAAATATACTGAATTTGAACTTACAATGATTCCTACCCTAACTAACTCTCTTGGTGTGGCACTTATTTGTGAACTTGATGATGAGGCAACTGGTTATACTCTAGGTTACAACACTAAGGCTGATTTTACTCTCTCAGCACTTGGTGATGGCGACCTTGATATGCCAGCAATCAATCAACAAGAGGGGACACTTACAAGTATTAACAAGCGTGTAAACCCTACAAATGCAGCTATTGGTTATGGTGGTTATGAGCTTAATGACATTGCAAATGCACTTGGATTTGAGCAAGAACATATTATTAACTACACAGTTTCACTTCCAACAATAGTTGGATTTAAAGCACAAGAGTTCGATAATCTTCCAAATCATTATGAAAATGATGGTACAGAAGTCCGCGGTTATGTGTTAGAAAATGTAGCAGTAAGTACAGGTGATAGTGAAAGTGTTGAGAAATTCAGCGATGATAAGCTTGAAGGTAGTATAATCTATCTAGCTAATCCAGTAAGACAATTTACTGATTTTACAAACAAAACAACGAACCTCGATGAGGAGAGTGGTATTTATATGAGTGAGGAGTTCCTTTCAAACTCAGATATTAATGCTGGCGATAGTGTAAAAGTGAAAACTCAAAATGGTGAACTTACTGCGAAAGTGGTAAGCGACAACAAGATTCTAGGGGATATTGTAGTTATTCCAACTTTTGATTCTAAATTAAACTCAGAGGCCTTAGTAGAGAATTACCGCTTTGCAACAGCTTCGATAGAAAAGGTGTAATATATGGATACAGCATATTTAATTGAGACGATAATTAAAGTCGTTGTTATTTTACTTGTATTTTCTGCTTTAGCAGGTATAGGTACATATTTTGAGCGTAAGATACTTGCATTTATGCAACGTCGTCTTGGGCCGATGAATGTTGGTCCTTATGGACTTTTACAAGTTGGTGCTGATGGTGTTAAACTCTTCACAAAAGAAGATATTATTCCTCAGGGTGTTGTGAAAAACATCTTTAAAATTGCACCAGTTATTACAGCTGCTACAGCTTTTATGGCAGCAGCTGCAATTCCATTTTTACCATCTTTTACACTTTTTGGATATGAAGTTCATCCAATTGTTGCAGATATTAATGTTGGTATTCTTTATATTTTAGGTGTAATGGCAGTTGGACTCTATGGTCCACTTCTTGGTGGTATGGCATCTGCAAATAAGTTTTCACTTCTTTCAGCTGCTCGTGGTGCTGCTGTATTTATCTCATATGAGGTTGTAACAGGTCTTTCACTTCTAGCTCCTATTATGATGGTTGGTTCATTATCTCTTATTGATTTTAATAATTATCAAGCGGGTGGTATTACTGATTGGATTGTTTGGTCTCAACCTGTAGCATTTATTTTATTTTGGATTGCTGCATTTGCTGAAACTGGTCGTACACCATTTCACTTAATTGCGAATGACCATGAGATTATTGACGGTTTTGGTACAGAGTACTCTGGTATGAGATGGGGTCTATTCTTCATCGGTGAGTATGCAAATATGTTCTTTATCTCTTTTGTAATCCCTTTACTTTTCTTAGGTGGTTATGGAGATGGTTCTTTCTTAGGGGCATTAGGTCTTCTTGGTAAAATGGCATTTTTCTTCTTCTTTTTCTTATGGACAAGAGCTGCATGGCCAGATGTAAGACCAGATCAACTTATGTGGTTATGTTGGAAAGTACTTATGCCAATAGCAGTGATTAATGTTGTAATCACTGGCTTTGTGATGATGTTTTAAG
>Ga0256828_1000908_pt1 | contig 19158 bp, 16 predicted proteins | sample CV88metaG_FD_185993 | JGI IMG/M metagenome (GOLD analysis project Ga0256828, IMG submission 185993) | Hydrothermal vent microbial communities from East Pacific Rise, Pacific Ocean - CV88 | ecosystem: Environmental > Aquatic > Marine > Hydrothermal vents | place: Pacific Ocean: East Pacific Rise...
TCTGAATATGATTTATTTACAAATCCAATAAATCCTCCAGTTGGAGTATTTGGAACAAGAAGCGTTGAAGCTACAAGAAACTCAAGCTATATAAAAGAACTTCCGATTAAGATAGAAATGCTATCAATACTTCCTAGGGTGTCTGTATTTGAGCCAGATAGATACATCATGGTGTCTTCTCCACATGATGTTATTATTAATCACGAATCTTTTCAAAAGGCAATATTTGACAAAAATGTCTCTTTTGATAATGAGGAAATTCATGGACCTCTTGGATTTATTAAAATAGTAGATTCTGAAAAAGTTAAAGAGATAATAAACGATGGTGGCGCATTAAACATAATAAAAAAAGCATCTGTTATTTTCAAAACGACACTTAAGCGTGATGTAAACTCCTTGTCAGAAGATTATTTTAATTTTTATTTAGACTATATGACTGGCAATAGCAATATAAAAGTTGTAGATATACAAAAAAGATTTGTTTATAATGACACAATATCAACTCCACAAATGTCAATGTTTATAAGATTTGCCGTCTATGGAAACATGAATGAAATCATGAACAATTCACAGCATTTGGAATATGTAGATAACGTAAAAACTGTTGCATGTAAAAAAGACAGAGATGCGCTTATAAAAAAAATGATTGGAACGGATTTATTTATGAGTGACTACATGAAAGTTCCTATTAATAGTGTTATAGATACTCCAACAAAAAAAGTATATTCTGGTCCATTATACAAGACGTATGACGGTGAAATTGATGACGCATACGAAATGTATACAGAATCTCTTAAAAAAGAGCTTGACGGGTTCTATATGATTGACTCTGAGCTAACTTTGTCATCTTCTGATATTGCTTCTATAATGCCATCAATGAATGTTTATGCTGAATTTCAAGATGATTGTGTTGATGATTTCGTATATAATCCGAAAGAGGATATTGAGTCTTTTGGACTTGAATATTCAGTTGAAGAAGCAATAAAAAAGATAAAAGAGGTTGCATATGCCTATAGAGTTGAAGATGAGCCAGTGTCTATCATTTCTGTTGGAATAACAACTGACAATGAATGGTACTTTTGTGGGGAAGATTTTTTTAGAGCAAAAGATGTAGAAAATGATATTTCAACAACATATATAGATGGAGAATTAAAAACAATCCAAAGAGAATCTGAAAGTTCTATTAGGCCAGTCTATGATAAGAAGATTTTCTTTGATGACATTGATTTTGACGACTCTATATATGGTGAGTTGCAAGATATGTTCTTGTATACTGTTACAGGTTTTGGAGACAGACAGGATATAAATGACAATCCTGGAATGAAATATATTGCAGAACATCTTTTTGATTCTTCTGAAAAGTATTCGTTTTCATATGACGAAATAATCAGATTTAAAAAAGAAAGCTTGTTTTCATCCAGTATTAAAAAGCCTGTCAATAAGATATTGATGCCTGATATCTTTTCAGTATTGATGGAAGCTGAGGATAAAAAGGAATACATATCTGATAGCAATATTCATTTTGTCGGAAAAGCAAGAAGAGCATATAAAATCGACTACTCTTCAAGAAACAACAACTCAAAAGAACTTGCGTATAATGTTGGGCACACTATCACAACAATGATAGACACAGATAATATTAAGAGACTGTCTTCAATGTTTGCAGGTTCAAGAAAAAGCTTTTTTGGGGTATCTTTTAAATATGAAGGTGTGGTTGACTCTGTTGATGTAAAACAAGAAAGACAAAAACTTGTAAAATCTGAATACTATGATTTTGCTCTGTCTGTAAAAAGCAGAAAGACTGGAAATGGTTTCGTTATGGCTTATGATTACAATACGAAACAATACATAATAGATATTCAAGGAGATGCATATATAGAAAATTTTTCTTTGTTGTGTGCTGTATTTGATATTTTTATGCACGATAACTACAAGACATTAAATGGATTCAAAAGAAAAACACTTGGCATTTATGGTGTTGAGAACTCAAATGAAATTTCTGATATTTACCTGCTCTCAAACAGCGTAAAAAGATTTTACAAAGAAAACAATATATACGATATTGATGTGTATATATATGATGTTCATTTTGAGCTTGGAGAATTCAACACAATTGTCGAGAAAGAAATCCAATGCTGCGAAAGAACATTTGGTGCTGTTGTTGAAATAATTAATGATACCCTTAAAGTCAGAATAGATGGTAGCAATGAAAAAGAATATAGCTTGTCTATGATTTCTGCAAATCCGGCTGAAGTTATAGCTGATGGAGAAATTGTAATAAAAACAAAAAAAGGAAAAAGTTTTATTCCTAAAATGTTTTCTTCAGACAATATAAAAAGAGCTATAGTTACAATAGATAATGAAAAGAAGATTTTTATTCCGTTTGGAGAATATCAAAAAGTATCTATATATGATGACGTAGAAGCACTGTTTGCAATCACAGGAGATGGTCTTCTTTCTTGGAAAAAATATGTATTTGGGAACACGACAACAGAAAAGCTTGTTGATATTAAGGACTGTGTAGATGCAAAAAAAACACAAAGAAGAATTAATATTGTAAAATACGGAAAAAACATAACGATAGAGTTTGAATAAAAAAAGGAAATGCAATGATTCCATTATTATATATACTGCCAACCGATGAGGTTTATACTGAAGCCTCTGGCATAATAAAAGACATGTCTGTTAAATACAGCAACAATAGAAAGTCAATCCAAATAGAGTTTCAATACAATCTTGACGAATTCTTTTTCATGGATATATATCTTACTGCAGCTGACCAGCCAGAGGCTATATCTCTATATACAAAAACTGTGTCTGAAAAGATATATATAGACGACTTAACTGACAACTATACTTTACAAGGTGATTCTGTTGCAATATCAATGACAAAAGATATGATTATCTCTATTGTTGAAAATACTGTTACATATGATTCGTTCAAAAATGGAACGGAGATAAAACTAAGAATAATCCAAGAATCAAGAGTTCCGTCAGAAAGACCAGCTATGTCTTCTTTTTCAAGAACTCCAGGTGGAATAAGAATGACAATAGAAGGCGAACAGTTAACATATATAGATGGAGACAAAACAACATCATATAGACCATATGTGCTGATTGGAGGAAAGGTAATATATCCACGTTCAGTTGATGGTCATTATTTTATTTTTGACCTAGTTGGAAATCTTGAAGGACTGTCTTTTGTTGCCATTGCTCCATTTTCCATATTAAAAAGCTATATATTTAAACAGCAACCAATGCTTGAAAACATAAGTATAGACAACGATGGATTTGTTTCTCTTCTTGGGTTATCGTATGGATTCAAAAACGGAATAATAACAACAAGTTCTAGAAAAATGACATTTCAAAAATTTTTAGATGGAAAAAGAAAAGATGAATGGAAAAAATATTTATTCAATGTGATTTATGATAAGAATTTATATACTGAAATTTCTCTTTTGATTCCAACAATAAAACATAATTCAATGACAGTCTATGCATTTGGTGATAATATTCTTGCAAAAGGAAGGACGTCATTCTCTGTTGATGTTATTCCAGAGACTGGCGTTCGTTCTCTTGTGATTTCTATAGATAATCCAGTGGACATATACGGAAGAAAAATAGAAAAAAAATATGAGCTTATTATTGATACAGCAAGTATTTTTTCAAAAGGATTTCCTTCATATTCAAGAAATATTGCTAATAATTCATTTATGAGAACAACCAATAGTGATGGCTCTATCGAATATGACTTCTTTGATGATTCTGGAGATGTGCTATCAAAAGACGGATATTTGTTTGCTTCAAACAAGAAGATATTTGTTTCAGTCAAAGAAAGTAGATTATATACTGAATACAAAAGAACAAGAGGTTCAATAAATTCATTCAGAAAAATAACAGATGGCGATTTTATGATGCCATCGTTTTCTTTTTCATCTGTTGATTTTGAAAAAAACAAATTAATCACAACTTCTGGAAGCAAAGAAATTACAAAAAGTATTGACAACTTAGACGATGTTGTTGCTAGTACACAAACAAGGCTTTCTGGCCTAGATGCTCTTAGTGACTTTGCTGGTGTGTACTTTAATATACCTCCTGTTGAGATAAAAAAAAGTGCAATAGGTATTGATAACTTTGGAGATATTGTTCTGCTTTGTCGTACTGTTGAGGAACCTAGCTTTGGTGTATCTGGGATAAGAGATAGTACTGACAATTTATTTTATAACATTGTGTTCAACTATGAGCTTGACAGAATATTTTTTGTTTACGATATCAAAAGAGAGCTGTTTTATTGTATAAATTTTAGAACAAAAGAGGTTTACAAAACAACAGATTCTGAAAAGCCTCAATTTATAGATAAATACTTTTCAAGCGTTGATTTTGATAAATTAAAAATGTTTTTACTCAATGGAGGTTTTCAAAGCAATGCTGTTAAATTGAAAGAAAACGTTTATGTTTCATCAAAAGGAACAGATTCTAAGCATTCGTTATTTATTGGATATAGAAATGTTTTTTACGAAAATGGAATAAAGTTTTTTTCAATAATAAATGGTGAGATTGTGAATATTGATAATAACAGCAATGTGATAGTTCCATCAACTGAAAAATCATCTTTTATGTATAAGAAAACAGACTCCGCATATAGATATATATTTTCAGGTGTTCTCTGTAATGCAAATTCCAAGATAACTGAAGTAAAAATAGAGAATCAAAAGTTCTATATTGGCTTTAAAAGCGAACTTGGAACAACTGGGCATATAGAGATTGATACATCTGGTGGAGCAATAGAACTTAAAAGGTTCGTATCAATAGACATTGAAACTGGAGATGAGATGTTCTCTTTTATGTCATCTGTAGATATCAAATACTCAGATAGTTTTGATTCAATTGAGCAAGTTGGTGGCCTCCTTGTCTTCAAGTCAAATGCTGGCGATTCTTATGCTATTGATATAGAATTTATGTACCATGCAATACTATCTGGTTCTTTTTCTGTAAACAATTCTTTTTTTGTAGCTAACGAAGAATATTTTGCTATAATAAACAAGCAAAATGCTTCTAGCTATTTGTTTTCAAGCGGGGAAGATTATGTCAATGGGGAATCTATAGAGCCTCAACAATCTGAAGATTCTCTTTTTGTTAAATATAAAAATTCTATTATTGACGCACATGTGTCAAGAATTGATGAGATTGTAGATGCTTTTGATGGTAGCGATAACGTTCCAGAGAGCATAACTGTTCAGAAGATATTTGGAAATTTCAATATGTTGTCAATGGAACAGTATTTCCTAAAAACAGAAATTATAAAGGGTTAATTTTATGTCATATGTATACAAGCTAGACAATAATTATATTTCATCAGCACTTTTACCAATAGAGACACTGTTTGGTGAATGTGTTGTGAGCGTTACATCTACTGCTGTTAATTTTTTTGCAAACAATGAGATAGCTTTAGGGCTGAATGTTGGTTCAAGAAGAATAGCATATAAGCACAATGGAATCTTGTTTAAAACAATTGTTGAATCAGGTGCATCAAAAAAAATGACATATGTATCTAGACCAGCAATAGACAAAGGGTTTGTTGTGTGGGATGGTGAATTTTCATCAGACGCTATTGTAAAAGACTTGTTGTGTGCAACAAATATTACAAATGAAGATTCAAATTCATTTAAAATATATTTCAACAGCGACTCGAGTAGTATTTTTATAGATTATGCCCAAGGAAGTACTATTTCATACACTGGTGATTCTATGTCTATTGATGGAGAATCTGCTACTGGTGAACATGAGATATCGCTTGACGACATATCAATAACGATAGATACAGACAGGCTTTTATCTCTTGTTAATGGAAACTATTCAGAGTATGGAAAAATTGATTATACCGCTGGTGATTTTGATGTGTCTTACGATAGGATTGATGTTGAAAATGGTATTTTCGAAGAAGTAAACCTTTCTATTGATTTTGAAGGCCAGGTTTTTGATAGCTATGGTCACACATACTACATGGTAGAAGATAAAGATTTTGCAATATCTCCAGAAGTTATATGGTTTACAGATGATGATAAATATTTAAAGCTTGACCAATTCGCTTTCGCAAGACATAGTGATGATGTTTTTGAGCTATATCTTAAAGATAAGATTCGTTCATCTTTAAATGCGTCAGATGGGTACCTCGAGGGAATCATAGAGTGTTCAGTTAGAACATTTGTTAGATATGCAAAAGTATATTCTTCATATATTCTTGTTGACTATTATTATATGAAAACTGATGTTCCAGATGATGAATGTGCATCTCTGGACTCAACATCATCAATGAAAAGAGCATGTAGATTAAAGATTTATAATGACCATATAGTAATTTATGGTGTAGACGATGATTTAGAATATTGTCGACTTGCTAATGGAGTTGAAGACAATGTTGCTGAACTTTACGATGTTGCTAGATTCGGAAATGGGTATTTTAAATCAAGTTACAAGATGTATACATATACAGACTATGGAGACCATACGAAGATAATTTTTAATAGGGAAAGCTCAAGTAAGTATATCCAAGTTGAGATATATGATGAGCCATCAAGATACAAAGCAATTATTACTGTAAAAAATGGTAGTAGAGAGGATGTGTCCACTAAGTACTACAAAAGATATTATACAAATCCATTGTGGTCAATAGGAAATAGCGCATACATAAATGTAAAAATAAAACAATCGTTTGACAGCGTTTCCGACTCAAATGAAACACTATTTACAAATGCAGCGATTACTGTTCCTTCAGAAACAGTAAAAATACTAACAAGGGTTCTGTATGTAAACATTAATGAGATAGACATTGATGTTCCTCAGAAAAATTTATCATATGATGCTATGTCTCTCGTTCCATATTTTGATGATACAGAACTCAAGCTTCTTGAGATAAATTTTCAGCCTTCAACAGGAGCAATCTATGGAAGAATTGAAGAGTCAGGCTCATACACATATAAAACAAAAGACGAGATGATTGAGCTGCTTAATGCTATCAATGAGAGATATGAATTTGATATGACATGTAATATATCATCTTTAGTGTATACTGGTCTTGACGGTTCAAATAAAACATATGAGTTCTCAAACTCGACCGTAATAATAGCAGAGCATGTCATAGATTCAGCCGGTGGTTACTACAGAGTTTACTACAAAAACACAGACAGTTATGGGTTTGTAAATGCAAGAACATTTGAAGTAGTGGAGTAAAAAAATGAGAACATCAACAGAACTTTTTAACTACGTTCTTAATAGGGAGCCAAATAGAGGCTATAGAGTATATGAGTTTAACACTCTTAATGGTGACATATCCGATGAAGTAAGTGGAGCAAACAATAGGGTTGAAACTAATGGAATCGATTCATTTACAAACAGTCTTGGTAAAAACAATGGAATAAATCTATCAAAAAATATCACAAGAAATGAGTATGGGCAAGTATATCCATTTTCATTTTTGCTTTCATCTGGAAGTGACAACAGTTTGTCTGTAAAATATATTGACGAAACAGATGAAGAGCATTCTGCAAAAATATCAATTGGAGACAACAATGTAATTGATATTATTGTCCGTGACTTTGATGATATAACAATTGGTTCAAACAATATGATTTTTGGAGACTTTAACACTAAGCGCACCGTTATTGGTGATGGCAATTTTTTATACAACTTTGACAGCGAACTTCCAAATGGAACAAATGTAATATGCTATCCAAAAAAATGGTCGTTGCAGATAGATGCAAGAGTTGTTGAGTATGCAGGTGAAGGTCAAAAATATATAGAAATCGACAATACTGATAAAATCGCTTTTGGTACAGAAATTTTGTTTGGCTCAACTGCTTCCGCTTTTGTAAGAAGAATTGTTAAATCTGTTATTGGAAACCGTGTTTATTTTGACGAACCGTTAGCTCCAAGAGAATCTACGTTTCCTGGCGCACAAGTAATGAATCTATATTACGAACCACTAAGTGAAATAAGCGGTAAGACATTATATGAAGTATCGACACGAACAAGAAAAGTGTTTCTTGATACACAAGGAAACTATCATTTAAGAAAAATAAATATTGGTGACTACGTATCCTCTGTTGTATATTTCCATAGAGACTCTGATGGAATGACGTTTTTAAAAGATTTTATTTCTGTAAACATTCCTGCAGGAACTAATTTTTATATAAAAGAAGAAAATCCGTACAAAAAATGGGAAGTATCATTGTCTAGAATAGAAGGAAACAGATACGCAATCAATGGAGATATGAACATTGCTCACATAGGAAGAATTGGAACAATTGATGGGAACCAGTTCTCTATTGTTGAATTTTCAGAAAATGAAATAGTTACAGACATTGATATTGGAGAAAATCCTAATGTTGTGTTTTTTGAAATTAGTAGCAACCCAGGTGGAAATATCTTTTCAACAAGTTTATCAGAAATAGCAGATATTAATGATGATTTTATTTATGTTGATAGCACTATTGGTATTTTTGTTGGTCAGTTAATAAAAATAGAAGGTATTGAAAACGTTTTCAAGGTTATTGAAATAGTTGATAATAAATTATTTCTAAATAAAAAAATAGTTAACGATTCTTTAAGCAATGAAGTTTTTATAGGAAAGACTCAGCTCGAAAGCAAGGAATCATCAAGAGACCTTATTGAGTCTGTTGGTAATGATTGCTCTTCATATTTAAAAGGATAACACAATGATTGTAACAGCAGCACCTTATACAGCACACTACAAAAGCGGAATAATGTTCTTTAACTTATCTTCAAAGTCTTTCAAAATAGACGATAGTAGCGTTTTTAATGATTATGATATTGCTTTTGTTTATGATGATGATATTTTTTATGCATCGCTTGGAGATACTCTTAAATTTGGAGTATTAAATAGAAAGACAAATGAGCTGTATGGTCCGTACAATGACCCTATTCAGTTTATACTAACAACATGCTTTGGAAAGTATGACAATGCTATGTATTTTTTTAAAAATTGCTTTTTGTTTGATGAAGAAAACGATGAGTATATTTTCAAAATAAAATGGTTCAAATATGGAAAATTTACATACACTTTCACAGACAGTATCGTTGCTATAGCAAAAGAAATAGCAAAAACAATGTATATGATTGATATTAAATTCGATATAGAGACAACACCAACAACATATTTTGAAGAAGGTGCAATAGAGAATTTTATAAATACATTGTCGATAATGTTTAACAGAAGCAACTTTCCTGAGTTTTATGAAGAATCAGATGGCTATTTAATTTCAAGAACTCAAAAAAAATCTGGACTTGGAATTCATACAAAAAATAAAAATAGCTTTTTTTATCTAAATTTTTCAAATAAGCGTCATTCAAACGTTATTATTCCAAAAAAATACCCTAGTGGATATATATCATTTTCAAGTGATGGGAGTGATAGAGGAAATGAACTATTAAGTATCTTTGAAGACACAAAAAATATATATACAGAAACAAATTTGTCTACCGTTGAATATTATGCAAACAAGTATGGCTTTGAGTCAACTGTAAAATCAATTGATATAATTGAAACAAGCATCTTTGAGGATATTGTAGTTGTTTACACAGGTGGAAATGATGTAAGATACAATTATGTTGTATTTAAACTGCCAGATGGCTCTGTGAGAATGGCAAAAGCAGACATGTTTAAGATGGAATTTCAATTCATAGATGAATCTGAGCAGTCATCATTTCTTATAGCAGACAGATATGTTGTAGATATTGATGAAAACAACAATGTTTTAATTAAAGAAATTTTGTATGAAGGGGAAATACCAAATGGTAAAGATTTTGCATTTGCATCAAGCTACATACAGTTTTCTCTAGATAGAAAAAGCGGTATGTGTAAAAATCTATATGGAGACAATATGTCTTTCTCTTTTATCACAGATTATCTCCAATATGTATTATAAGGACTAAGGTATGAAATTTTTTAATGAACAGTCATATGAGTTATCCGAAACAGCAAAGAGGAGAGCTGTTGACACTGAAATCGAACTTATTGAGCTTGATTCTATAGAGTGTTTTATGGGAATAAAAAAAGCAGTGAGAATAAATGTTCCATCTGATGACCTAAAGACATCAAAAAGGATTTATATAGCTGATAAAAACGGAAATGAGATTGATGGTTCAATAGACATAGTAAGTATGTCTATTCCCTGCATTAGCAAAATCAATAATGGTGTTGTTGTTGAGCAAAACAATAAATATAAAAATGATGGTTTTTCTCACGCTTTTCTATTTAGGGAAAATGGTGGAAAATCTATAAATATAGGAGATTTCTTATCAATTTCTCTGTCTGTTTCTCCAAATAGAAAGACATCAAAAATTTTATCTGCCATTAAAGATGACGGAAAAAGTGTTGATATTTTTTCATCAACTTCTGGCAGTCTACTAGGTGGAATAAATGTAGAAGATAAAAAGAGAGTAGTAATAACAGTGTCTTTTATTCCTTTTTTCTTCATTATGAAAAATGGTGATGTTGTGCATAAGCATTGTGTATTGCGTTTCATAAACGATAGACTTGTCGATATGTTTTTTGTAGACTATGGATTTTTTAAATCAATTGTATTTGATGACACTAGCGATGGGTTTGAGTCACATGGTGGATTTTATACGATTGAAGAACAAGGAATATCGTCTGTATATATAGCTGAAGATAATATACCGTCAGATGTATATTCTCTGTATGATATTATAAAATCAACAAGATTCTTTAACGATGGAGTTTTCAACAAATTGGAAAAAGTATTAATAGGATGTAAAAAATGATTACGCTAAAGCCAGTATTTTTTGGAACAATACCAAGAAAGTCATCTAATGAAAGTTTGATATACAGATATATATTTGCTTCTGCAGACCCTGTTGTATATTTCGTTGCTTATGGAATTCCGTCGGACAACCATATTGAGCTGTTTTTTACCCAAGAGTTTAACAACCTATATAATGAATCATCAATATGTCTTGATGACAAGAGCAAATACGGATATATCAAGCTTGAATACGGAGTGCCTGGAACAATATCTGTAAAAAACAATTATCTTGTGGGTTTTTCTGAGATAGTTGAGGTTAATATTGTTGTTAAAGAAAAGCCTGTGTTATCTGAAACAACAAATTATTCTGGAGTGCAGCTGAATGATGCAATCGAATTTGCAAAAAAAGAACTAAAACCTTTGTATGACAACAATCTTTTTGTTGTTGTTAATTTGATTCTTGTAAGCATAGAAGTGACACTTGACTCAATATTGAAAAACATTCCTAATCCAAATGTAGAATCTGTTGTTAGATATATAATAAACGCAAATTTGACAAATAGCTACAATCTGTTTAGAGCGCTTGATATTAGTCAAAATAGCGAGACTTGGAAAACTCTAAAAAGATTATTTTCTGTCTCATGTAATGTATCTCCAGTAAACAGCACATCTGCTGAAAATTTTGTTAAAATTGTTGAGTTTTCAAAAAAAATTCGCACAAACAATATATCAATAGAAAATATTCCTTATATTGTTTTGATTAGATTGTTTGCAAGATGGTCTGAGTTTCAAAATGATTTCGAGTTAAATAGAATTAAAATAGCATCAGAAAATATAATAAAAACGGAGCAAATATCTTTTGATATGTCGTCAATGGAAGACTCATCAACAGTATATGAACTTATCTCGCTTTTTCAAAAATTTATATATATCAAAAAGATAGATTTGAAACACGAAGATGGAAGAGTTGTTACTGTTGAATTTGATAATCAATTATGGATTGACTTTACAAGAGAATCAAACGATTGCCATGAGACAAAAATATTGAATGCGAAAAATGGTAACTTTGGTGTTCAATATGGATATGGAAATAATTGTGATTATTATGCTGGAATTTTTTATGAAGCATTGCCAGGGAAAAAATACGGATATAAAAGAGAAGATAAGGTAATTGATGGTAAAATAGGCATAGAAAGAACCTTTAGATGGGAAGAAGAAACTGTTGTTTCATCTGGAGATTCTATACCAATTTCACCTCTTCTAACTGTTGAGGTAACAGGAGTTTAGTGGTGGTCAGTAGTACGATTGATTTTGGACATCAAATAAAAAAAAATATTCTTGAGCTAAACGATGATAAGTTCAAGTTAATTGCATCAACAAGTGTTGATATGCCAGCGATATTGTGTTTTTATGCAGCATCTCTTTTTGTTGGAGATGATATTTTGGAATATGAAAACGAAACAATAGAGCTAGTTCTTCTTAGAAGTAATATTTCACCAAAAATTATAGAGAAGTCTGTTTATGTCAAAAATATAATCGCAAACATAGATGGGACATTAACTGTCCCTCAGTACTTCAAAGTTGCTTCAGATGTGTTAAATGACCATGAATTACACACAGACACAATAGGTGTTGCATCTACAGAGGAAATATTATGGTCAACGACGTGTCTTATAGCAATAACAAATGCAGACAATATACCGCTGGATGGAGACGCTCTTCGATATGCTGTTGCATGCATGAAGTCTGAAGGATGGACCATGCCTCCATTTTTCTTTAATGTAGAAAAGGTTAATTCTTTCTTTGAATACTATGATAAATCCATATATGAGTCTGTGAAATGCGATACCAACACTCTTTTTAAAGTATGTAGTGTTGATGCTCCGAGAGATGCTGACACAAATTGGAGAAATTTCTCTGAGATGCACAAACCTCTCATCCAGTATTTTGTTGCAAAAATGAAAGAGCTTGAGATGTATTTTAAAAAAATAGGATAATTTTTTGAGAGTAGATACAGCCATATCAACTTTTATAGACAAGAGGCTTTATGTTGGTGGTGATAAGCTAGACTTAAAAGATTATGATGCATTTAGATTGCCTTATGATATTGATGAGCGTGATGTAATGATTACAGCAGGTAGGCAAGTCGGAAAAACAGTATATCTTGCTGCAAAACTTGCCACACGTTCTGTTTTTAAGCATCCAAGTCGAGCACTGTATGTTTCACCATTAGAATCTCAAGCTAAGACATTCTCAAAAACAAAACTAAAGCCAATAATAGATTCAACAAAAGAGCTTAAAGCTGCATTCAGGGGAAAAGATACACAAGACGATGTATTCTTTAAAAGAAACTCTCTTGGTGGATATATAGAGCTTACATACGCTTCCATAACTGGTTCAGACCCTGTTCGTGTTCGTGGTAAGTCGGCTGACGATTTATACCTCGATGAAGCCCAGGATATAGTGTATGACATTATACCTGTAATAAAAGAGGTTACTACGTCATCAAAAGACCCAACGGTAACATATGCAGGTACAGCAAAAAGCCTTGAAAACACAACAGGTGTTATATGGGAGTTATCAAACAAGCTTGAACGTGTAATCAAATGTACACATTGTGGCCATTGGAATATAATAAATAGAGATAATATCTCTAAAGCTGGTCTTGTTTGCAATAAACCATCTTGTAGAAAAAGAATATATGTCGAAAATGCACAATGGGTTATAACCGGAGACCCGCATGCAGAGTATGTTGGCTTTAGAATTCCTCAGCCTGTGTTGCCATTCCACAATCAAGAATCAAAATGGTCAGAGGTGTGGAAAAAATATGTTACAACATCACCTGAGACATTTAATCAGGAGGTTTTAGGAATACCATCTGGAGCAGCTGATAGATTTTTAACATTAGACATGTTAAAAGAATTATGTACAAATAAAAACTTTGTATATGCACCAACAACGGAGTGGAGAAAAAACTACCATTCTTTGTTTATGGGAATAGACTGGACAGGGGATGGTGTATTAAATAAGTCGAGAACTGTTGCTGTTATCATAGGTCACAGAAGAGATGGAAGATTTGAGCTTGTTTGGGCACAGATTTTTCCACCAGGAAACACAAATCATCAAGCAGAAGAGCTAATTAAGATTGCAACTCTTTTCCAGTGTCAAATTGTAGGTGCAGATGCAGGTATGGGTATGGTTCAAAATGCAGACATGATGGCTGCATTGGGCGCAAACAGATTTAGGCAAATATTGTATTCTGGTGCGAAAAAACCATTTGACTATGATATAAATGCAAATAGGATAATACTTAATAGAACGGCAGCTATAGACACAATAATGATGATGTTTGCGAAAAAATTTAGACCACAAGCAATAACTGGTGGAAAAATAATGGAGTTTTTATTTCCAACATTTAATGAATCAAGACCGTTTTTTGAGGACATTTTGGCTGAGTTTACGCAAGAAACGTCAACAGGCTATAAAATATGGACTCATGCGAATACAAAACCTGACGATACTTTGCATGCAATAGTTTTCGGTATGTACGCATATATGCACTTCAGGGGATTTCCGACATTCTATTGAGTTGGATTTTTTTCTAAGTTTTTGATAATATTAGATAAACGGTTTATAGGAGAAAATATAATGCCAAGTAAAAAAGAAGTTGTTACTGCACTGCGAGAAGCTGCTGCAGAAATAGGAAATCTAAAGAATGAAAACGCAGCGCTTGCTGAAAAAAACAAAACTTTGATGGAAAAAATTGCTTCATTAGAAGAGAAGACAACACAAGTCGGTAATGAGTTTTCTCCTAATGAAATCGAACATGATTCTGCACTACAAAAAAAGGCAGAACAAGACGGATTCCAGTTTCGCTCTAGTGGATTTGGACAGACAGCGGACATACCTGGTGTTGATGATTATTCTCATCTTAGCCCAGATGAACGCATGGATTTAATTCTAAGTGGCGAATCTGTAATCGAATATTAAAAAAAGGTTTATAAAATGAGCTATAAAACAGATAAAGTTTTTGGTCGTAGAGAAACGGTACATATTGTATCTCCAAACTTTCTACAGTTACCAAAGGTTGAAATTGAGGTTCCTGCAGATGTTAAAGTAGATGCTGGACTTTTTGTTGGGGTTGACGGAAACCTTCTTACTCTTACTGACACTATTGCTTCGCACTTTCTTGTTACAGAGTCTACATATTATGATGACTTTAAAAACAGAAACAAACCTGCGAATGTTATGGAAGGGTACTTTGGACAATTTCTTGTTCATACGAAAGTTTTTGAAGAAGGCGATACTGCTTTTGCTAAGGGAGATAAAGTTACTATCATTAGTGGTAAATTTGCTCATGTTGATGATACTCACACAGTTGCTGTTGGTGAAGTAACAGATAGAGGCGCTGACTGGATTGCAGTCGCAATGCTGTAAGATAAAAAGGAGCTAATATGAAACCAGCAATTCAAACAACTGTATCTACAAATCAATTTGGTGAAAGAATCATCAATGATGAAGGTTTTAGAAAGGAAGCTGCAGATGGCTTTTCTCTTTTTATTCAAGATAAAATCTATGAAGGTGGATTTGCAAGAAAGGTAATTAACCCTACTCCTGTTTCACCTAAAGATTTAACACCAACTGAGCACACTGACCAACCTGCAATCATGGTTGAAAGAGATGTTGACGCACGTGCAATGACTGTTCCTATGCGTGGTCGTGGTGAATTCAGATACCATGAAACAGACAGATATACTGTTTATTTTGAAAAAATAGTATCTGAAAAAATCCAAAAATCAAAAATGGAAATGCTTACTGTTAGAACAGACTATAAAAAGCTGTTCAAAGAGCGTATTGCACAAGCAATGTATCAAGTTGAAGACATGACTGTTATGGGTGGTGTTCGTAAAGTTCTTGGTGACGAAGAAGCTGAATATAAAGCTGCTAATGGTGATGCATTAACTGAAAACGGAAACAAAACATTCTCAAGCCAAACTGTTTATTTTAACAATGGTGAAACTTTGGATAAATCAAACCTTGTATTCCTTTTCCAGCTTGCTACTAGAAATCGTATCGCTGCAAAAACTGTTCTTATGACAGAGACTCTAAAGCAAGAGTTAATGCATATGACAATGGAAGAAGTTGGTGATAGCGTTGTTTCTAAATTCTGGGAAGATGGTGTTGATAACATCTCTGACTTCTGGAACAAAAAAATTGTTACTACAATCAAAAGTGATGTTGTTGCAAACAATGAGATTTTCGTATTTGCTCCACAAGAGATGTACGGACACTTCTTCATTCTTCAAGACCACACTACTTACATTGAAGTTGACAGAGACATCGTTACAATGGATTCTGAAGCATACATTGCTCATGCTATTGGTAACACTAAGGGTGTATACAGAGGCGTATTCACTGACATCGAAGCATAAAAAGGAGTTTAGATGTTGAGACGGGAAGACTATATATTAAAAAACAATACTGACAAGCCATTGGCTGTCGGTAATGTGGTAATACATTCTGGAAAAACAGTTGCTGTAAAAAGAAAACTGTTTAAAAGAAAAGCTGCTTACATTTCACGAATGTTAGCTGAAAAGCGACTTGTTATTGTTTCTAGTATGGAACCTGTCTCTGCTAAAGAGGAAGAGCCTAAAGGCGAAATCCTTGACTCCAATGCTGAAGGAGTAGATAATACTCCTGATGCTACAGTTGATGTAGAGGCAAACAAAGAGTCAAACGACTCGCAAGACGAACTTGATACGAATGTTGATTCTGAAGATGATGACACAGACATTGATAGTGAAGTTAAAACAGATGAGCCTAAAGATGAATCTAGTGATGAAAAATCTTCTGAAGATGAAGAATTGAAAGAAGATGAAGAGTCAAAAGAAGAATCAAAAGAAGAATCTGATAAAATTCAAGTAAAGAAAACTGTTGATGCTCCAAAGGGCAGAGGCAAGAAAAAATAAGGTTGAATTATGATAGGTGAAGGCTGCAGAGAGAAAATTAGGGCAATTATTCTTGCTCATCTTATAACAAAGCTAGTGAGAGAACTAACAGCTACAAAGATAAGAGAAAATGGAAACATTTCTGGAAATCCAATGGTTGCAAGACTTGATGATATTATTGGGGGACACAATGCTTATTGATATTTATCTTGATGAGAACATGGAAGTGTTTAAAGAGAAATTAAAAAGCACTCCGGATGTTATCCCTATGATTGAAAAAATAGCTTCTGTCGAACTAGAAGATAGAGACGATGTGTCTGAAAATGCATTTGCATGGCCAGAAGAAAAAATGTACCCTATTTATACTCCTGAGCTTGCACTTATCTCTAGTGTATATGTATCTGGAGAAGATGCTCCTGAGTTTGTAAAACAAGCATGTGAAAATGCCTGTATTGCATTTGGAATGGATATAAGTATTGACGGATTGCAAAAAACAGCATCTATTGAAGCTGAGCAACTAACAATGGATGATTTTTTAATTCCTGATTCTCAAAAACTACCAGTTGTAGATAGAGATACAGCGATAAAATCAAGAATTGTTCTCGAAAAAGTTGCATCTGATTTGAGTGTTGACAATTTAATATATGCAAACAGAACTTTAGTAAAAAAAGCATCTGAATATGGTATTGAAGTGTCAGACAAAGAAAGAGCTTTGGGTCTTTATGGACACATAAAGAAAAACGATGCGATTGCTGTTGCATATGATAGATTTATGCATACTGGAGATAAGTGTTACACAAAATTAGCTTCTGATATACCAGAAGGCGGTGCGTTTTCATTAGAAAAAATTGCAAGCTTTGTGAGAGGTATAGCAGAAGCAGATGAAAGAAATGGCGTAAGTGAAAGCATTAAAGATACTATACTTTCTGTTATCACACCATCTGATAAAAATTACGATACAATATCAATATCAGGAGAAGATATTGATGTTAAAAAAATAGCTTCTCTTAAGGCTGATGACATAAGCGATATGTTTGGAGAAAGAGTTGCGTCTGTGCTTTCTGATGAAGCTGGAAATATTGATGTAGATTCTTTTTCTGATTTTATGTCAGCTCTTTCAGACGAAGAGCAAGAGATTATGCTAAATAAATTAAAGGAAATATAATGGGATGCGCAATAGAAAAAAGAACTCTAGATGTAAACAATAGTGTAAATCCTGTATTTGGAACTTCTATAGGTGGTGACGCTACAGATTTAGTATGTGACCTATATATGAGAAACGAAGGAAGAAAATGTTCTTATACTGGCCTTGTATCTAGAGAAAATGACGATGTCCAGGGTATAGCTTCAGGCGGTCTTGGTGGAGGAAAAATAGTAATACTTCAGTCTGCAAATTCTGGTATAGCTGGATATACACAATATAGAGCAAATGCTGAAGCTCTTGAAATACCAGTATAGTAAAATAAGAAAAAGGATTTGACATGGGACAAGCTACATCAGTTAGACAAGAGCTAGCGAATAGTGAAATAATGATTCAAAAAAACAGACAAGAGCAGCGCTCTGGTCAACCTATTTTTGGAGTAGGAGAATCTGTAATAAAAGGATATACAGCGATACATATGTATACAGTTGTTAGTGGAACGGCACTAAATTCAAGCAGTTCTCCATCTGGTGAAATCATAACGCAGGGCACTTCATTTTTGACTGGATATGCAACAGCAGCGACAGACTTTGCTGTAAAAGTTTAACAACTGGATAATAAATGACTCCAGCAGAACTTGAAGTCAAGAAAAGCATATATACAGATTCAGCAAAGAGAACGTTCAATGCTGATTCTGGAGCTTCGATTGATACACACATAGCACATCATCTGCAGAGACTAATCAGAGACACTCACAATGCTTCATCAACGTTAAAATCAAGTGATTCTGTCGGGTATGATATATCAAAAGTAAAAAGAGCAGCCGACGAATACTACATGACATATGGAAAAGATGCACCAATAGAACATATTGCAAAATCTACAGGATTGTCAAAAAAAGTCGTTCAAAAGCACTTAAACTCTCAAGGTCCAACAGTTTCATTTTCTTCAGATTTTTCCGTGTCTTCTATTGATATTTCTCCAGAAGATTTTTTTCAACCAAAATCAAAAGAGGACAAAAAAGTATTTGATACAATAGTTAATGATATGAGTTCGTCGGAGTCATTAAAACACACAGGATTGTCGAAAAGCTCATACTATCGCTCTTTGGATAGAATAAAGAAAGCCATGAGAAAAACATACTTAAATAAGGTTGAAGCATGGTCGCAAAAGTAAAATCTCTACTTGTTAGAAAAATGTGTAAAAGTATATCTTCAGACTGCAGTATAGCTGATATAAATGAATCTTTTTTAAGTATTCAGGAATCAATAAATTTTATAGTTGA
>Ga0256828_1000909_pt1 | contig 19136 bp, 14 predicted proteins | sample CV88metaG_FD_185993 | JGI IMG/M metagenome (GOLD analysis project Ga0256828, IMG submission 185993) | Hydrothermal vent microbial communities from East Pacific Rise, Pacific Ocean - CV88 | ecosystem: Environmental > Aquatic > Marine > Hydrothermal vents | place: Pacific Ocean: East Pacific Rise...
AAAACATAAAATAGAGTTTAATCTTTTCGGTTGTAAATTAAATGAAAATAAAAAGGATTAAAATGAATTATTTATTTCCAGATACTATACCAGAATTATATAGAGCATATACAAATTTAAAACCTCTATCTAATTTATATCCTAACTTTAATAATTGGTATTTTGATAAAGTTATTCCAGGTATTTTAGAGAATAAAGATAAATTAATTTTATTAGAAAATAAATCTGGTATTATCGGTATTTCTATAATTAAGAAAGGAGCAGAAAATAAACTTAGATGTGTTAGAGTTAATGAAAAATACCAGAAGAAAGGTTATGGTCTTTATCTTATAGATAAAAGTCTAGAACTTTTAAACGATTCAAAACCTGTAGTCACAGTAGCTGAAGAAATGATAAATCAGTATTCTAGAATTTTTATAAATAGATATGATTTTGATATAAGTTATGTTTATAATGGTATTTATAGAAAAAGTAAACTAGAATATGAGTTTAACGGAAATAAAAAAATAAAAGAAAAAACAATATTATTTTGACATAGAGTAGAAGGTTCTACTCTATGTCTTTTAATATCTCTTTTAGTTTCTCATTAGTATAAAAGTTTTTATACTGTTTAAACATTAGATATAATGCTATAAAATTCAAACATATATTTGTGATAACTAATATGTCCGTATCATATAATGACAACATAACAACTATAGATAAGCTTATAACGCCTACTACAGTATTTAATAAACTATCTATATGGCTAAATTCTTTAAAATCATTCTTATTTAAAATATTAGCTATTATAGCATCCCATTCTATATAGAAAATTCTAAAGAATATACCTCCTAATGCAGAATTTATAATTATTAACCATATAAAAACCTTTTGATCTATAAAGTAAGTTATTGTAATACATATATGCGTTATAACGATTACAAACATTATCTTATATGTAGTTGTAAGATTTAATCCTCTTAACATATATACAATAACACCTTTAAATCTATCAATCCCAGTAAGTATACTGATGACAGTTACTGTAAATAACATCCCTTCCAGTTTAGTAATAATTGGACCTAGAAAACTATACTCTGCTACGGCTATAATTGATATTAATAATTCTGCTCTAATAAAATCAGGCAGATTTTTTATAAATTTAAACATAATAACATGCCATCATTGAGATGCGGTCTTCATAAAGTCTTTTATATAAATAACTAAACGAACTTCCGACAATGTTAACTATTTCTCTTAACGAATAACGACTCAAAATTTCTTGTTCTGTTAAATCTGTATCTTGAATACCGTGAACAAAACAATATACGTCAATAATATTTTCATTATTATCTAAAATATCATTAGCTTTAGATATTAAATCTATATACTTAGATATCTTATCGATATCGTCGTATTTAAAAATTTTTAAGAATTCTTTTAATTCATCTGGACTAAAGTCTTTATCCAAGAAATTATATAAGTTTTTATTCTTGTCGTATAAACTCATAAGCACGTCTACTGTATCGTAATTTGTCATAATATTCTCCTTTTATATTTAAGTACTAGCTCTTACGAACACATCTAGTTAAAAGTCTTAGTTATAATATATAGATATTTTTTTTTTCAGATCTTTCTTTTATATCGTTTGATATAAAATAGAAGGATTAATATGTATTATTTAAATTTAATAAAATCTAATATTAAAATTATAGGAATAATTTTTATACTATCAGTTATAGGTTTCTATACTTATAAGTATAAGCATAACATTTCTCAGATATCTATTCTTCAAGATCTTCTAAAAGTTTCAAAGACTAATAATAGAATCTTAAATGATTCTATTAATAAACAAGATGACGTTAATAAATTAAACGATAAGTTAGACAATAAATTATCTAATGATATTGAAAGAATAAATTCAAAAGTAGAAAATAGTAAATTATCAATAAACAAGAATACTACATCGGAAGATAATATAAATATTATATATAATGTATATAAGGAAGTAAAATGAAATATTTAATTTTATGTTTATTTTTAGTAGGATGTTCACAAAGAATTTTAGAACCTGAAGTTATTACTAAAACTAAAGTTATAACTCCTCCTAACAATCTTTTAAGAGTTTATAAAATACCAAAACCTATAGATAAAAAGGAGTATTTAAAATTAACGCAAAAAGAAAAAGAAAAAGTTTTAACATTATATATAATAGATCTTCTAAGAGTGTCTGGAAAATATAAATACCAAATAATAACTCTTAGAAATTGGAAAAGAAAAATAACTACTAAGGGTAAGGATTAATCCTTACCCTTAGTTTTTTGTTTAATTATTATCAACAATAGGATTGATAGCAATATAGCAGAATTTATAACAGGTACGAACAGTAACACACCAAATGTCACTGCTTGTTGTCGTGTCGAAAACTTTATGTAATCAGTATTTCTTCCTATAAGTATAACACTGATTAATGAAAAGCTATAAATAAACAAACATAAACAAACTCTAACACAGCGGTTCTCCTTTTTCTAAATCATAGTCTATTCCGAATCCGAAGTAAGTGAAATCTAAATCTTCTATTAAATCTATCCATTTATCATCTAACTCACTCCAGAATTCATGACCTTCTTTTGAATCTTTCCATAAAAATGAATTTGTTATATAGAGAATTGATATTTCTCTCAATAAACATTTATTATCCTTAATAGCCCTTTTAATAGAACCACCTTTCTTAATATTCTGTAGATTTTGCCAATATTGATCTCTACAGTTATTGTCTTTTAGAAATTGTTCAAATACAATCATTTTATTTCTCCTTTCTCTCTTTCTTTTATTTCTAACAAATCTTTTACTACTAAAAAACTATGAATTGTAATAATAGCATTTCTAGGTCCGTAGTTAAATTCATTTATATTATACTCAGTTAAAACTTCTAAATAATCATTAACACCATATCCTTTTATAACATAAGAACCAATATTAATATGAGTTTTTATATTATCGCTATTTATAACATCTTGCCAAAAAACTTCTGTTTGATTTTCGGTTTCTTCTGAATAAAAATGTTTTTTATCTAATCCGTGCTTTTCTATTTCGCAAATATCAAAAGTAATATTTTTATTTGTTAAATCTTCTAAATTTATTAAGTTAATATCATTAAAATACTTATTAAGCTCTTTAATGTTTTTAATTTTTAAACAGAAAATGTTAGGTGTAAATAATTCGTAATATATTTTTGAATTAGTTTTATAAGAATTAAATTCAAATGCAAGAATAAATACGTCGTTAGTATTTTTATCAACTACTTTAATATAACGATATCTTTCATTATCGTTGAAAGATGACGCTATACGACTAAGATCGCTATCTAAGTCAGATATAATTCTATACATTTTAGGAATTGTATCAACGTTTTTAAAAGATTTCTCAAGGTCATTAAGAAACTTATCGTTAACATTTTTTACAATTTCTTTTACATCTGTTAAGTCTGTAAGTATTGTTTTAAAATTTAGATCAATAAACATTTCTTTATCAAAAACATAATCACTAAATAGTTTTTCAGATAGTTCATTATAAGTATTTTTCAATAACTTATAATTAATAAACTTGTTAGCGTTAAAAAACACATCGTTACTATCTTTAAAAATAATACCTTCTTCTGTTAGTTTGTCTTTTAACTCAATAACATTATTTTTTAGTGTCTTATTAGAACTAACAATATCGTTAAAAGTTTTATTAGTTTCTACTTTATACAAATTAAACTCTACACTATTTTCTAAAAGACTTATTTTACTTTCTTTTAAATTAAGCATTTTAAATCTTTCTTTATCTTTATTAGTTAAGACCTTATTAAACTTAGTTAGAATATAAAAGTTATTATTTATATAATTATAAAATAAACACATATTCTTATAAAATTCATAAAAATATATTCTTATGTTTTCTAATTCATAACTTACATGAGTTCCGTAACTTACTGATAGACCTCTATGAAAATGAATATTAACATTTATTTTTGATTTTATACATTTAGAATCTAATTCGCCAGTTATCATGTATAGAAATAACTCATACACACTTTTACCTGTTATAGAACATATTAAATCTAAATAATCATAATTATTTTCATCTAGAGTATTATCGTTATAGGCTAAATATGTAGTAAATCTTGTCTTATAATCAGATGTATTAAAATCTATATAAAAATGCAGAGCTTTATATTTTGTTCCCTTATGTTCTATATTTTTAAATAACCATTTGCTATAATCTCTAAATTTAGGATTTTTTGTCTCTATTATTCTCATAATTTCTCCTTTAATATTTAAGTGTTAGCTCTTACGAGCACGTCTAGTTAAAAGTCTTAATTATAATATATAAATATTTTTTTTTTCAGATAAACAAAAAAAAAATATAGACTCAGACCTTAAGGTCTGAATCTTTTGTTAGTTATATATAAACTAACAATTAAACCTACTAGGAACGCAGTGTTCCATATAGGAATAATTAATGTTGACAGTCCAAACTTTGTGAAGAGCATGTCTGTCTCATACTCCTCACTATTTGTAACGATCGCTATGATCGTTGTTGACGAAACAAGATATATAAATATTAAAATTATATATTCCATAATTTCTCCTTTTAAAATTATGATATAATATCTATGGAAAATACTATATCTGAGTTCTATATCTTACGATATAGATAGTCCTACTATGTAGGACAACTATAAAAAATCTAGTTAAATCTATTAATATTATATGTTATCTTTTTTTTTCGGATAGAAATGAAGTACTGGAGAATTAACTCCAGTACTTCATAAGACATTCATTACCTTTACAAGTTTTAAGTTCTCTAATAACTTCACCTATAATCTCATTTTCACTCTCATTACCTAAAACTAGATTGTTTTCTTTTTTAACTTCTAGTTCACAAATCAACTTATCAACGTCATCTAAATTACCTGTATCTAACACAAATAGATCTTCTTCTAATGCTCCTATTTTATTAGCTGTAGCTATGCCAGGAGTAGTAACGTAGTCCCAAGTTACTAATGTTACTATCTTTCTAACCAACCTACCGTTTTGCATAAATTGTTTAGCTAAAGTTCTTATAGAGAATGCTGAATTTATATTAGGATTATCTAGTTCTTCTTTAACAAACTCTCCATACGGTCCGTTAGGTAAAAACCAACCATATATAGTAGCTGTACCAGGACCTTCTTCTCCTTCCTTTACAACTATCTCTTTAAAGTGCCCACATTGTTTTGTAGGCTCTAATCTTGTTAGCCTAGCAAAATACGCTTCATTACTCTGACCTGTTTCTTGTTGAGGATGACCGTATTCTGATCTTAAATATCCGTTACTTATTCTAGTCATAAATGGACTAGAATTTTGAAATAACTCTTTTAATTCTTGAGTGAAGAGATAAACTATCCCACTAGCATTTGGTACTCCTATAGTACCAAGCCTAACATAGTAATATCCTTCACTATCTTTTTTTAAACCGTTTTTGTCTTTTACAACATTAGCGATTCTACTTGTAAAAACTAATTGACTCATATAAACATCCTATAATCTATAAACTTTTTCTATATCTGTTTGTTGATTTTCTTCATCTAATAATATAGATGTTAAACCATCGTTATAATATCTACCAGTAAATTTAGCGATATTAGTTCCTAAGCCATGAAGAACATTACCTAAACCTACATATGACAAATCTGTGAATTTAAGTTTTCTTATATCTATATTCTGATGTCTTAATGGATATTTTATATCTGACTTTAATCTTGAGTTAATTGAAACCATAATTTCAATACCCATAGGATTATCAGCTATATTACTTCCTAGATATTTAGAACTTCTTAAGAAAGTCTCAATAAGATCTGTAGGAGTTAAAAACAACGGTATCTTTCCTTTAATATTAAAGTCATCTACCATATCAAAAATAAATCCGGAATCTTTTAAAACCTTTCTAGACTTTAAAAAATAATCATCTTTAAAGAATGTGCATTTTACGAACTCTACTCCATCTATGGAAGCATCTTCTATTATAGAAGGTTCTAAATCTATTTTTAACGGAAGATTAATTAATGTATAATTGTTCTTGCCATCAATAATAATAAACACGGCTACAGTCTTAACAACCTGACCTATAGACATAAGATTAGAATCTATATATCTTTTTGGAATTAAAGCATATATAGTATCTAACGCTCTTACGTATTCTTTTTCATCTTTTAGTTTAGACTTAAGGAGTTTTTTATTCTCCTTAAAGTCTTTACTATTATATTTCATTTTAATCCTTTATGATTAAATCTTGTACCAATAACTCTGCACATACTTCATTAACAGCTAGATTAATACTCATAGCAATATCAAATCCATATTTTTTACTTTTATATTTTTCTATCTTAGATATGAAATAATTAAGTCCAGTATCTTTGTACATATATTTAGTTACAAAGTTATAACAAATTTCACCTATATTATCTTCTGATACATCTCTAACAGATACGATATATTTTCTAGCAGTATTTTTAACTTCTTCTTTATCTAGACCAAATCTTTGAAGAGTCTTATCGGAATCTTCAATAAATTCTATAAGAACTTTTGATAGTATAGTTTTAAAACCTCTTAAAATATCATTTCTAATTTCAAGAACCTTTAAATCATACTCTTTTTTCCATCTGTTAGTATAAACTAGGTTTTGATCTTTAAGATCTTTTATAGAAATCTTTTTACCAAAGTTTTTCTCTAATAGAAATGCTCCATATATAACTTCTATAGTAAGGTCTTTATCAAAAGCTTTATTTAGATTTCTACCGATAACTACTTTATTATCTTTATCTATATAAGATATAACAATCTCATCATTAATAAAGTTTTCAAATAGTATCGTGTTCTTATGAATCGTTCTAATAACATTATTTCTTAGAAGTTGCAGAGTACCACTAAATACATCAGATGTAACCTCGTTGATATTGTCTTTTCTTATAAGAGCGTTTAGAGTGACAAATACAAATAGAAGTTCTTTCCATAGATAACTTTTACTATTATCTAATCTACAAGCTAGAAGTTTATCAATATCTCTATTATCTTTGCTTACATTAGAAAAATATTTCATATAAAGATTATTAAGTTCATCATCTGTAAAATCATTTAGGAAAACTTTAATATTGGTCTCAAGTTCTGAATCTCCATAAACAAGAAAATCTCTAACTAGAGTATCTTTCGGTAATCTTAATGTGATGCTTCTAGTTAGTTTTTTATCTTCTATATCTCTTATAACGTCTCTTTCTATGTAATAAGTTAGAATTTCAGGAATAGTGATTTCTGTATATTTAGGAACTTCAACTACAGTATTATCAAAATTATCTTTTACACTATTTAAAACTTTTTCTATAAGTTTATTATTAACATCAACATTTATATCTTTATAAACACTAAGTTCTTCTGCTAACTTTCTTGAAAGTTCATCTGTTTTTTCAGTCATATTAGAAGTATTTCCTGTTTGTTTAGAAATACTATAATCATTAAGAACTGAACCTAATTTAAAATCTGTTTTTAGTTTTCCAAATCTTGCTGTTAAAATCTCTATTTGTTTTTGCATAATTCTACCTTTCTTTCAATAGACTGCTCCAGAATATTTCCAGTATTAGTTGTTAAAAGTTCTGTATAACTTTGTAAATTCTCTGGAGAATATTGCTTTAAATCTACTTTCTCATTAACTCTATTTGTTAGTCGTATAGCAACGACCATCAAGGCTTCTATATCTAACTTAGTCATATGATATTCCTTATATTAATTTCAAATTATTAACTCCGGATAGAGATGACAATCTCTATCCAAAATATTCTTTTATCATAGCTTCTTGTAATGCTATTATACAGGTTGTTTTTCCTGCGACTATATCTACACTATTAACAATACGATTATCTTTAGATTTTGTAGAGAATTTTCCATCTATAGGTCTTCCATCTTGAGATGTAATCTTATCATCAAATACTGTAGAAACTGTACATTTAAGTTGGTTTCCTAGAACTAGTTTATCTCCACCTCCAAGCCCTAGTCTTCCTTCTATATAAATTTTAAACTCTATCTCACCTTGAGCAAGTTTAACTCCATTAATAGAATACCCGTTATCTACTCTTCCTATAACTCCTGTTTCTTCTTCTATAGACTTAACTATCTTTCTAATAGTAGGACTCATATCTGAATAATCACAGTTGTAAAAACATTTTATCATTTTTACAGTTCCGTCTTTTTCAGCTTTTGGAGATTTATTCTTTTGGTTTTCTAAAAGTTTTATAGTTTCTTCTGAAAGTTTAAAACCTTCTTCATTATCTTCTCTAAGTTCTATAATAGTTAGAAGCTTATCATGATACGAAACTTTATCATTAATTTTAACCATATTAATAATCTTATTATCAACATTAGTTGTAATGCTTCTAAACTTAGTTAAATCTGTAGATAACATAGAAGTCATTCTCTGACTTACTGCTATAGAATCTTCAAAAGTTTCTTCTATTTCTTTATAAGCTATTCTTGCTATATAACCTGTTTTCATAACTAAAGATTTTGGATCAAATATATCTCTCTCGAAGAAATTAGAATCATATGAGATAATTTCATTCTCTTCTACTCTATCATTCTTTTTAAGATCTGTAACCATATAATGTATATATGTAGTTTCAGCTTCTTCTTTAGAATTCCAAGGTTTTAAAGAGATTCTATCTTTAGTTTTATCTTTATAAAGAATTTCTATATAGTTACCAAGTTTTACATCTTTTACAATTCCTGTTGTTTTAGCTTTTGTTACAAACTTAGCAGGAATTCTTTCGGCTATAACTGTATCATATCCTGTTGATACAGGAAGTACTATAGAATTTACCATAGGTATAACATGACCGTATTGTATAGAAGTAAAGTTACTTCTTTTTATATCGTCGCGATCATTATACGGAGTTAAAATAGATGTGGTGCTAAGTACATTTATAGGTTTTAATTCATCCATATCTCTTACATCTACAAAACCTCTTACATTTTTAATAGTTGGTGATGCGGATAGATAAGACGAAATACCGACATCAGAACTATCTTTTACAGCTTCTGAGAATATTCCTATTTCAGACTCATGTAATTCTCTACTTCCTCCGACAATAGTTTCTTTAGATCTTCCTCCAAAACCTGTCATTGTAACATCATCATAAAGTTTCATAAGTTGTATAGGGTTGTTATCTTCTACTAACATAGTAGTTGAATCTTCTTGTAGTTTACTTATAACTTCATATGGATTAACATCCATAGTATTTCCATAAGTTCCTGCTCCGTTATAAAACTTTCTAATCTCTTCTACCAAAATTCTATGCATTAATCCTGGTATTCTATCGTATTGCTTAATAATCATATTCTTAATGTTATTAGGATGATCTACATAATCTGTTATTAGAAGTTCTGATGCTCTTACTAATAATCCTCTAAATGTAGTAGGTTCATTCATCTGTTTAAGAATATCTTTTGTGATATTATCTACAAACATTTTATCTAAGATGTTTATCTCATTTATTATAGTCTTATTAGCTCCTAACATAAATAAGAAGTTCTCTGTATCATTTTTGATATCTAATGATAAATGTGAAATTTTTGAAAATTCTTTTATAGAAACTAAACCTGATAAAATCATATCAGCTTTTCTATTTTGATTAGCTTTTATTCTGTATTTATAATCATTAAATTTTATAATATAATGATCTTCTACCATAGGTTCGAATTTCTTATTATAAGTTTCTCTTTCGTATTTAACATTAAGGATATTAAGCAAACCGTTAAATGTTAAAAGATATGATAATATTAGACCAACAGGAAGTTCCATACCTCTAATCTTAACTACAGAATATTCATGAATAAGTTTAGCATAATCTAGTTCTAATAAACTATAAAGAGTTCCTAAAGGTTCTAAAGTTTTATCTTTTATAAAAAGATTATTATCTTTATCTATCACAATAGGTTTCTTCTTAACTATACCTACTAAAATATAACCACCTTTTTCAATGGTCTTTAAATCAAGATCTTTTGGTAAGATAGATTTTCTTTTTTCATAGTTAAAATAGAAGAACATATCTTTAAATTTAAAACTAAGAATATATCTAGTAAATAAACCATAATCTATAGGTAGTTCTTTTCCAAATACTTTATTCTCTTTATAGATAAGAAGTCTAATATTAGAATTTTGCTCAGAAGCTCTTTTCTTAAGTTGGGAATATATCTTATAACCTCTATCAGATGTTTTAGTTCTAGCTTTAGTAACAAATAGTTTAGAAGTATAGCTAGATAACGCTACTTTATTAGTATCGATTTTTCTGATAGGTAAATCTGCTTTCTGTTTTCTAAGAACATACTCTTTAGTATTATGAACAAAAGTACCATCTTCTCTAATTGTAGGAATAATCATCTTTATCTTTTTACTTTTACCATTTGGTAATTTAGTTTCTAAGATATGATGTTCATATCTTCCCATAACTGTATCTTTAACTTCTACTTCATGATTCTTTATAAGTATACCAACATTTTGAATTCCGTATAAAATATTAGACATATCTTTTTTATAAATATTCTTAATATATTTTTTAGTAAAAGGAGTTAAGGTGTCTTCCAACATAGAATCGTCATCTACAGTAATTCTTTTTCTAAGAGTTTTTTCTTCTTTAGTTATTTCTAATTCTCTTTCATTCACAGGAACAGGTTTGAATTTCGACTCTTTTAGTTCTTTTATATGTTGTTCTATTTTTTTTTCATTTATAACGCCGATATCTAAAAAGTCGTCCATAGCTCTTTCAGCTATATCTTCATCTTTTTCTTCATTAAGATTTTCAACTATTTTCTGATGTTTTGGATCTAAATGTTTTTCAATAACTCCGTCAAGAAGTTCATTAGTATCTTCTAAATGCTCAATAGTATTTGAAATTTCACTATCGAGTATATCTTCGATATCTTTATCAGTAAGTTTAAAATCTCCTGTATCTGTTTTTTCTAGAACTTTGATACCTTCTTTTTTGTAACCAGATTCTAAAACTGTATCAGTAACTTCACTTCTAATTAACATTATTATATGTAATAAAAATAACTTAGCTATTATTTTTCCATCTCTTTTTTGAATATGTGAAATTTCTTGACTCCATTTACACGCAGATATAAGATATAACATAGACATAACTGTCATCTTATGACCGTAAGTAAATATGAAATATATATCATGGAATTCATTTACGCGAATAGCTCTTCCTAAGAATGCGTTATCTGGACCAACGTATAAAAGTTTAAACAATTCAAAAATAGTTCTTTTAAAATCCGTATTAAAAACATCTTCGTTATGTTTTATATTCTTTTTAAGTTGTTGAATAAAAAGTTTAAGTTCAGGAATAGGCAATGTTACAGGAATATGAATAAATCTTGTTCTATCAGCAACTAAACCTTTTCTAAGATCAGTTCCTATAGATTTTAACTTATTAAGAGTTCTTTTATAATCTTCACCTTTATTAGGTTTATAATGATAAATTTTATCCAATAATCCATAGTTATATAAAACTAATGTTTTTTCATTAGTAAATATAACTTTACTCTTATTAGTTATATATTCAAAACCATTATCAAATTTCTTATGTTTAAGAACTAGATTTTTAATATCTTTAACTTTAAGTCTAGCAGGATACTCTGCATCACTATAAATTTCAGCATTATATAATCTAGGTCTAGTGCTAACATTCTTTAGAAACTCAAAATCTGATTTAGGAAACTCTCCATCTAAAAATGATAAAACTATAGAGTTCTTAGGAAACTTCCAAGTACTAGCTTCTATAACTTTAGGAGAAACAAAATCATTTAGATTTCTAACTCCTATCTTTTTATAAATATTTTCTATATTCATATTTACCCTTTCCTTGTTAATGTTTTAATAGTCTTAACTAAAACATCATCTATTATTTCTAATAGAGGACTTCCAGAACTATCTATATAATATTCTGGACTATTAACTATTCGTTTAGCTTCTTCAGCAGCGTCTATAGTTTGGTACCCAATAACAGGACCTGTATCGCCATCAAAGTCAGCTCCCATACCTGCTAGTCTACTATAATGTAAACCAATAGTATTTACCCAACTTCCTCCAAGATTAGGATAATGTTTATAAACTTCTCCTGTTTTTATATTAGTAACAACTCTATCTTCTGTTGTTGTTAATAGTTTAACAAATGCGTAATATGTAGAACCATTTTCAATAACAGGGTGTCTAGTTAGTGTAACAGGATATTTCTTAGCAATATCTTTCGTTATAAAAAATAATAGCTCGCCATATGTCATAGGTCTAATATTAGTTTTATCTTCTATTAAATCTATATCTTCTCCTGTTATTATAGAAATCTCATTACCTTTATCATCTATCATAGCTAGATAATTATTATCTATAATTACTGGAGAATTTTTAACGCTATCTGATATACATCTATAAATAACAGAATCTACTCCGTCTCTAGTTGTCCATCTATCAAAATCTGTATCTTTTAATTTAACTCTTTTACTATGTAGTTTCTGATCTATAAGCAACATCTCTTCTCTAGTAAAATCTGTTAAAGTATCTATAAATATTTCTTTAAACTTTCTAAAACTTAATGGTAAAAAAGCTTTAGCTGTTTGGAGTACTCCTAGAACTACTGTATCGATATTTATATTATCAGGATCATCTATATTAGTTATCTTTGTAGGTATTCCTGAAAATACATTTCTTGTACCGTTAGTAACACCAGCTTTTATCCACTTACCTCTAATAAACTTATGTTTACCGTCTATAAGAGTTTTTATATATTCATAAATAGCGTTTATATCTTCTTGTAATTTAACTCTAATAGGATCTATCATAGAAAGATCACCATCTATATCTATAGAACTAATAAGATCTTTATCTCTCATGACAGCTCTATATTTATCATTGATCTCATCTTCTGAAGGTCTTCCGTCTGATAATATTTCATAATCTCTCATACCAGCAGGAAGAACTAATAATCTACTATATGTAATCTTATTCTCTTTTACAGCTTTATAGATAAGATCTATTTTAGAATCTCTTTGTTTAGATTCGTTTCTTTTAAACTTAAGATCTTTTATAGATTTTAAGAAGAATGTATATCCTGTATCTCCAGAATCATCTTCTATAAATTCTCCTGTTTTCTTATCAAGTTTTACATATAATTTACCTTCTATTATTTTCATATATTTATTATCTAAAGAAACTATAGTTTCCCATATCTTTGGATGTATAACTTCTAGATGAATATTTATATATGCAAATTTAACCATACGTTCTTTAGAACCAGACACCCCAAAGAATTCTATAGAATATAATCCATTTGGATCAAACTGAGTTCCTGATGTTTCTATAGAGTTTAAAGAAGTAACTTCACCTAAATATTTTACGTATTCTTTACTAGGAGAAAGTAAAGAAATACTCATACCTTTTTTATCCATTCTGTTCTTCCTTTGAAAGGTACGATTTATAGATATTGTACCATAATGTATTCAAAGGAATAGCGATGGCAAATGATTTTGAGTTTGACGAATTTGATGATTTTGATGATGATTTTGATGACGGTGTGAAATCGTCAGATGGTCGTAAAGCGACTAGTGCTTTAGCAGACGGAGCAACTAGTTTTAAAGAACATTTTTTAGATAAAGCTAATATGGGAGATAGACTTAAAAATACTAGTAAAAGTATTTTTAAAGGTTTTGTAGGAGATAGTAACGCTAGTGCTATGTCTGGATTATCTGATGATTTCGGTTCTGAAATAGAAAAATCTGTTAATGAACTTAAGAAAGATATGAGACCTATAACTACTGCTTTAAAAAAGATAGTTCCTAAAGACGGCATCTTAGGAAAAATGTCTGATAAAGTTTTTAAAGCTATCTCTTTAGACTATGAAAGTAATGGTTCTGTATCTGAAGAACAAGTTCTTAATAATAAAGTAAGCTCAGCGTTAGATGGTCTTAAATATATTAGAGATGAACAAAATAGAAAAGAAGACTTAGCTAAAGATATGCTTAAATTTAAGCAGATGAATAATCAAATAACTCTTCTACAATCTATAGCTAATTCTGATTCTAATTTCGATAAGTTTACACAGACAGCTACGAGTGAGTTTTATAAAAAATCTTTAGAACTTCAATATAGACAAGTGTTTCTAACAACAGATATTAAATCTATATTAGCATTAGGTTTTGATAGACTAGCTAAAGAACAAGATATTATTGCTAAAAACACAGCTCTTCCTGATTTTGTAAAACTTAGATCTTCTGAAGCAATGAAACAAATAGCTAGAAATAAAATAGCTAATATGTTTACAGATAAACTTTTTTCTCAAAATAGTGTTATCGATAGTATAAAAATTAATGCTTTAGGAAGAATAAGAAATAACATTAACGATGTTAAAAGTTATGTAGGAATTATAAATGATTTCATAGAAGCTGGTGGAGAAATCAGTGAAGTAATGAATGAAGCTGAAGAGAATGGTATGTCTAAAGGTAGTATAACAGGAATGCAAGTTGCTGATGCTACTGAAAAGATGGGAAATTCTATTTTAGGAAAATTCTTAGCAAAAAGTCCTTTAGCTAGAAAACTAACAACCAATGTTTCACACGCCATGATATCTGGAGGAGATTATCTTAACGGTATCGCTGAGAATAAGAAAGGAACATTCTTAGGATCTATAGCTGCGTATATTAGAGATCTTACAAGAGATCCTAGTTTAAATGGTGAAACATCTATAGCCGACGATAATCTTAATGATAGTGTTGTTTTTGATAAAAGGACTCATTTATCTATAACAAAAGTTATTCCAGGATTCTTAGCTAAGATTCTACAATCGATAGAAAGATTAAGAACAGGAAAGTTAGTATCTGAACAGATGTATGATTATGAGAAAGATAAGTTTACATCTAAAAGAAACTTTAAGAAAATATTAGATCAAGATTTAGGTAAGAATATTTATAATAGCGGTTTAACTAATTCTATCAAATCTGCAGTAGATAAACTCCTTAGTGAGAATAAGAGTATTAAATTAACATCTAAAGAAAAACAGATGTTAATTAGTAATCTTTATCTGTATGCTTCTGAAGATGATAGTTCTATGAATCCTGAATATTTAGAGAAACACGGATTTTATAAAATGTTTCCTAAAGAGACTAGAGGAAAGATAAAAGCATTATTTAAAGGTTTTATTTACACAGATGGAGAAGTAGATCTAGATAAGTTAGATAGCCTAACTTATTCTATGAGAAATATTAAAAGTAACATTCATTCTCCTAGAACTCTTTTACTTAAACATAAAGATAATGGTAATACAGAACAACTTGTTAAATTAGGAATACTAGAATTTGATAATCATACCGGTGAATATAAAATCAATATGAAGAATTATCATAAATACGCTAGTAAATTAGTATTTGGTACAACTACAGATACATTTGAAAAGTTTATGAATAATGAGACTTTTAACCCTAATATAAATAAGAAAAACTATACAACTTTAAAAGACGTTTATAAACAAGGCAAAAAGAGTTTCGAAGAACTTGATAAAGAAGATCTTAAAAATAAGTTTATAGATAAGAAAAACGAAGCTGTAAATAAACTAAAAGCTTTTGATGAGAAAATCTCTAAAATGACGAAAGAAGACTTTAAGAAATTAGGAGTTGAAACTAAAGAAGATACTATTAAAAAACTTAGTGAAATCTATGAAGGAAATATTCCGGAAGGACATAGAAAGAAAATAGATAAACAACTTAATAGAGTTTTTAATAGTAAAGGTTATGATTTTGCTGAGAGTAAAATAAATACTACTATAGATTATGTTAAAAAGACAAATGCTGATAAACTAAAAAGTGATCTTAATTATGTAAGAAAGAAATTAGTTATAAGATTTAATAGAGTTTCTAAACTTATAAAAGATACATCTAAAGAAGACCTTTATGTGTTGGGTTTAACTTCTAGAAAGAAAGCTTTTGATTACTTTAGTGAACTTTATGGTAAAACAGATATTAAAACTCTTAAACGTATAGAAAAAGAGATATCTAAAAGATACGATAAGTTTGATAAAGATGAAGCTAAAAAGTATTTTGAAGATGTTAAGAAAAATGTAGAGAATACCGCAAAAGGTATATATAAAAAATCTGAGGCTAAAGTTAAAAATTTAGAATTCTATATAAAATCTATGAAAAAACAAGATTTTCAAGAACTAGGTATAAAAACTCCAAATGAAGCTCTTAATTATATAGTTAAAAATAATAATGATCTTACGCAAAAAGATATTAAGAAACTATATAAATTCCTAACTAAATTATTCGATGCTAAAGATAAAGTAGAAACTACAAAAGGATTCTTTAGTAATTTATTTAGTTCAGGAAAACAAAAAGCTCAATCAACTAAGAAACAATTAGAAGAACAATCCGCTACTCTCGCAGAAGCATTAGGAAAATTCTTTAAAAAGAAAGAAAAAGATGATAAGAAGAAATCTTCGTTCTTCGATAGTGATGGAGATGGCTATAGAAATAATAGTTGGCAAGAAAGATTATCTGCTAAGTTTTCTAAAAAAGACGCTAAGATAGAAGACGTACATAAAGAAGTTAAGAAAAATAAAATAGGAGGTCTAGCAGGTTTACTAATTAGTACTTTAGGTTTAGGTTTCTCTGGAATAACAGGATTATTAGGAGGTCTTACTAATACTGTAGGAAGTGTATTTAGTATTTTAGAAACTATAGGAAGATTTACAGGTTCGATAGCTAAAGGTTTAGGAGTTCCGTTGCTTAGAGCAGGATGGTGGATGGCCGGAAAAGCTGGAAACTTTGCTTGGGAAACAGCAAAAACGTTACCAGGAACTATAGGTAAAACAAAAGACATACTTGTCAATAGTGCTAAGGTGACTAAAGATATAGTGAAAGGTGTAGTATTAGATCCCATAGGTATGTTAAAGAAATTATTCACTAGTTCCGGAATGAAAGCATTTGGTGCTTTAGGAGCTGTAACCGCTATATACTACTTAGCTGACAATATGTCTGGAGGTAAACTAACCGAAGGAATAAATGATATGGAAAAAGGTATCGGTAAATTAATATCAAGCATGAATGATAAAATTTCTGATATGTTCCATAGTTTATCAGATTATTCTGAATCTGACATAGCTAACGCCACTAAGAATAAAGAGGACTTAGATAAGGTTATTTTAGAAGCTTCTGAAGAAGGTTTGTTCGAAAGAGTAGATCAGACGAAATTTAGTGATATGTATAAACATGCGATTAGAGAATTAGAGATTGAAATCATAATGACTAACGCAAGATTAGAACATACAAGAAACAGATCTACAATTTCTAGAGCTAAGAAAAAAATAAAAGAATTAGTTAAAACTAGAAAAGACCTTATCAAGAAAGCGAGAGAAGAAGCAAAAGTAACAGCTAAAGAAAACAAAGTTAAAGAAGATAAAGATAAAATAGCCGCTAAAAAACGTCAGGAATTTCTAAACAATAAAAGTAAAAATATTGCTATTATAAGTAATAAGATAACTGCGTTACAAAAGAAGTTAAGTAACGCCAAAACACCTGAAGAAAGAGATAGAATTCAGAAAGAAATAGATAAACTTAATAATGATAGAACTCAAGCGGCTAAAGATTACGCGAGCTTTGCGTCAAAGACAAACAAACTATCTAATGAGGAATTTGTTAAAACATATATCGATAAAACTAAAATAGAACCTAAAGTTGTAGCTACTAAAGTTTCTGTTACTAAAGATAACACAGTAGTTAAACCTAACATGACTAAAAAAGATATAGATAGTTCGGCAAATAGTATGAAGGATATCAAACCCGGAACTACAGAAGTTCTTAAAGGTCCGTTTAAGATTGCTGGTTATATTATTCGTATGGTAGAATCTAGAAATAATTACGGAGTTAGTGGTATAGTTAAAGGTGAATCATTTGTATCGTTTGGAGCATATCAGTTTACTGAGAAATCTGGTTCGTTAGTTAAAACACTAAGATTATTAGCTTCTATGAGTCCTGATTATAAAGATGAACTTTTACAACATCTTTCTAAATTCAAAGGAGTTTGGTATAGAGGTTCAAGAGCAGAACTATCTGGATTCTTAGCAAGAATAGGTCCGGATAAAAAAGCTAAAGAAGCACAAGATAAAATGTTCTACGCGTTATACGCTAAACCAGCTTATAATGAATATAAAAAGTTAGGTATCGATAACCAGCTACTTTTAGTACATATGATAGATCATTATCACAATACAGGTAAGCTTAAAACATTTATAAGTTTATATAAAAGCACCCATAATATTGTAGAATCTAGGTTAGCTGTCTATAGATCATTTAAGAAATGGTATAAATACGGAAAAGGTTGGACAAATAGAGTTCATACAACTGATGCATTAGCTAGAAAATATATAGGTAATGATAATATACCAGAAGATACAAGTACTGCTAAAGTTAATGGAGATTTTAATATCAATAAGTCTGAAAACTCTAATACTGAGGATAGTAATTCTGGAATTGGATACGGATTAAAACTAGCTGTTAAAGCTATATTAGAATTCTTTGGAATAAAAGAAGAACCAGATAGTATTAGAAGTAGTTCCGATATTAATAATGTAGCAACTATTAATAGTAATCTTTCAGAAGATAATTCTGAAATGAAAAAGAATAATGCTACTAAATTTAATCCTGTTATTAACGATTACGCTACTGAAATGAGATATAACTCATTAAACGATACAGCAAAAGAGTTCTTTAGTAAGTTTAGTCATTATGCATTAAGTCATGGCATAAGGTTAATGATTCCTAAATATGGTGGAAATAGATCTATGCAAAATCAAAAAGATTTGTATGCTATAGGAAGGTCTAAACCTGGTAAGATTATAACTAAAACTCTTAAATCTAAACATAGAGGTGGTAGAGCTATAGATATTATTAGTTCTAAAGGTTTTAGTGCTGTTAAAGAGAATCATCAGATAGCACTAATGATGAGAAGTTTTGCAAATGATAATCCTGAGCTAGGAGCTAGTTTTATAGATATGAAATGGGATCCTAACCACGTAGAGTTTAGAAATTCTAAACCTA
>Ga0256828_1000910_pt1 | contig 19127 bp, 20 predicted proteins | sample CV88metaG_FD_185993 | JGI IMG/M metagenome (GOLD analysis project Ga0256828, IMG submission 185993) | Hydrothermal vent microbial communities from East Pacific Rise, Pacific Ocean - CV88 | ecosystem: Environmental > Aquatic > Marine > Hydrothermal vents | place: Pacific Ocean: East Pacific Rise...
TGGTGTCAAGAGAGGGACTCGAACCCTCGACCTCCGGCTTATGAGACCAGCGCTCTAACCAGCTGAGCTACCTTGACGTCTTTTGTGTTAAGAGGCGAAATAATAACAAAAAACAAAACAGTTGTCAAGGATTTTCCTAAAAAAAGTTAAAAAACTTTCTCTTTTTCAATAGTTTAGTCATAATGACTCAAATTTATTATATATTTTAGATAAACTTATTGACATTTTTTGAAAAAATGACTAAAATAACGTCACTTAAAATCATACGAAAAGGAGCTGATATGGCATTTATACCATTAGCGAATCGTGTTCTTGTTGAAAGAGAAGAGCAAACAAACACCACTGCATCAGGTATTATTATTCCTGATACAGCCAAAAAGAAACCTCTGCAAGGAAAAGTCATTGCAGTAGGTCCAGAGGCAAAAGAGGATGGTATCTCAGAGGGAGATACTGTTGTTTTTGCTGACTTTTCGGGAATGGAAATTACCATTGAAGAGAAAGAGTATCTTATTTTACTAAGCAAAGAAGTGCTTGGTCTTATTCAATCATAAAATAAACGATTTTACACTAAAAGGATAAAAGATGGCAAAAGAGATATTTTTTTCAGACAAAGCAAGAAACGGACTTTTTGAAGGGGTCACCAAACTCGCTGACGCAGTCAAAGTAACCATGGGACCTCGTGGTCGTAATGTACTCATTCAAAAAAGTTATGGTGCACCACATATTACCAAAGATGGTGTGAGTGTTGCAAGAGAGATTGAGTTGAGTGATACATTAGAAAATATGGGTGCACAACTGGTTAAAGAGGTAGCATCAAACACAGCAGATGAAGCAGGTGATGGAACAACCACAGCAACAGTCCTTGCACACTCTATCTTTAAAGAGGGACTTCGTAACATTACAGCTGGAGCAAATCCTATTGAAGTCAAACGTGGTATGGACAAAGCAACCAATGCCATTATTGAAGAGTTAAAAAAGATTGCTAAAGAGGTTAAAGACAAAAAAGAGATTGCACAAGTTGCAACCATCTCTGCAAACTCAGATGAGACCATTGGTAACCTCATTGCTGAAGCGATGGATAGAGTAGGAAAAGATGGTGTTATTACCGTTGAAGAGGCAAAAGGTATCAATGATGACCTTGAAGTCGTAGAGGGAATGCAGTTTGACAGAGGATACCTCTCTCCATACTTTGTCACCAATACAGAGAAGATGACATGTGAAATGGAGAATCCTCTCATTCTCTTAACCGATGCAAAGATTAGCTCTCTTAAAGACCTTGTACCTGTTTTAGAGCAACTTCAACAAACAGGAAGACCTCTTTTAATTATTGCTGATGATTTAGAGGGTGAAGCACTTGCTACACTGGTACTGAACCGATTAAAAGGTGTCCTCAATATCTCAGCAGTCAAAGCACCAGGATTTGGAGATAGAAAAAAAGAGATGCTTAAAGATATTGCTATCTTAACAGGGGCTACACTCATTACTGAAGAGTTAGGACTCTCACTCGACAAAGCAACCCTTCAAGACTTAGGTCAAGCAGGACGTGTAGTCATTGACAAAGATAACAGTGTGATTGTAGATGGAAAAGGTGACCCTAAAGCTGTTGAAGCAAGAGTGGCAGAGATTCGTGTACAAATTGAAAATACAACCAGTGAGTATGACAAAGAGAAACTCCAAGAGCGTCTTGCAAAACTCTCAGGTGGTGTAGCTGTTATTAAAGTAGGAGCTGCTACTGAGACTGAGATGAAAGAGAAGAAAGATAGAGTCGATGATGCGCTCTCAGCTACCAAAGCTGCTGTTGATGAAGGTATTGTCATTGGTGGGGGTGCAGCACTCATTAAAGCGAGTCAATCTGTCAACCTTGACCTTAAAGAAGATGAAGCCGTAGGTGCAGAGATTATCTTAAGAGCTGTCTATGCTCCAATGAAACAGATTGCAACCAATGCAGGGTTTGATGCAGGTGTCGTTGCAGACAAAATTGCCAATGCAAATGAAGAGAACCTAGGGTTCAATGCTGCTACGGGTGAGTATGTAGATATGCTCGAAGCTGGTATTATCGACCCACTAAAAGTAGAGCGTGTTGCACTCTTAAATGCAACATCAGTATCAAGTCTTCTTCTTACAACAGAAGCAACTATTGCTGATATTAAAGAAGAACCATCAGCCTCACCAGCTATGCCAGATATGAGTGGTATGGGTGGAATGCCAGGTATGATGTAACACAAGCCTCTCAAAAGAGAGGTTCTGTGTTATTTACGCAAGAGTTTTTGAAACTCATGTGCAGGAAGAGGTTTGGAGTAGTAGTATCCTTGGATATAATTTGCTCCTAACTCTTTAATCCGTTGAGCCATCCATTGGTCTTCAATCCCCTCAACAATCACTTTCATTCCTAAACTATGACCCAATGCAATCATCGCTTTCAAAATCTCTTGCTCTTTTGGTGACTTCATAATATTCTCAATCATCACCTTATCAATCTTCAAGAACTTTGCAGGAAACTGTTTTAAATAACCAAAAGAGGTATACCCTGTTCCAAAGTCATCTAAAGAGATATCTATTCCCATCTTCTCTAATGCAAAAAAGACCTTTGTGGTACGATTTTCACTCACCATCGCTAAACTCTCTGTAATTTCAAAACGAATCAAGCTTGGAGAGATTTGATGCTTATGGAGTGCCTCTTTGACCTTCTCTAGGAAATCTCTCTGTTCAATCTCTAAAAGAGTCACATTAATAGAGACAGGAATCTGCTTAAATTTAAAGAGTTCCCACCGTTTTAACTGTACCAGTACCGTCTCTAAGAGATACTCTCCTAACTCCATCACAAAACCAGTCTGTTCCATAATAGGAATAAATACTTCAGGAGAGATAAAACCATACTCTTTATGGTTCCAACGAATTAACGCTTCAGCCGAAACCACCCCTTCTGTCTCAGCAAGAATAATAGGCTGATAGTAGAGTTCAAACTCTTTCTCTTTTAAAGCACGGTGCATATCGTTATAGAGTTTTAACGCATCATACTGAGGTGCATCACTTTTAGGTTGATAGGAGATAATACTCCCATACATCTCACTCTCTGCTTGAGAGAATGCTTTATAAGCGTGGTCTAAGAGTTTCAGTGTTGAACTGTTATCGGGATACATCGCAATACCAGCAGAAGCCGTTAAGTGCAGTCCACTCTCTTCAATTTTATAAAAAGAGATTAAGTCATTCTGTATCTCTCTGAGTAACTGCTCTACTTCTGATACCTCATTCATCTGTGTCAAGATAAGCATAAATTGGTTATGCTCCATATGATAGACAGAGAACTGTAAAGCACGAGAGAGGTTTTGTAGATAGTGTGCAAACTTCTTTAAGACACTATTGGCTTGTTCATACCCTAAAAGTGACTGTAATCCAGCAAAATTATCAATACCCATTAAGACCACAGTAATCTTCTGTTTGGCTAAATGGAGTTTAGCAAAGAGTCCATTGAGGTCATTTAAGGCTTGAATATGGTTAGGAAGTCGCGTAAGCTGATGGGTTAAGCGAAGTGCCTCTTGCTCCTTTTGTAGACGTAAATCACGTATCAATAAACAGGTACAAACTTGACGCTTCCCTTTAATATTTATCTTCTTCTCAACAAAAAAGAGGTCAATAGGAAGATGTCCTCTTTTGGCATCATCACTCTCTAGTGCCACATCTTCAAAACGGTGTAGTTGAGATGGCTCACGCTCTATCTCTTGCTTTATCAATCCAAAAAGCCCCTCCCACTGATGACTTCGTCTGACTTTAATATCTTGTAAACGATACCCCTCATACTGTTTTGGTAAAGAGAGGAGTTCAAGTAAAAAAGGATTTGCATAGAGTACCTCTTTCTCCCAAGAGAGAACCAATACCCCATCACTTGCATAATCTTCTAAAGACTTTACTGCCTCAAAACTCTCTTCAAGTACAGCCTCTATCCCCTTCTTTCGTTGACGTAACACTAAAAGTACCACACCTAAAACAACAACCATTAAACATAAAAGTGCCACAACACCACTTGATGCTAAGGGTGCAAATACGCTTTCAATCCATTCCATTCTCTCATCCTTCCTTTTTACATTAAAATAGAGTATAGCGTAGCTGGTATTAAAGCCTCTCTACGCATACTACTTTCATTCTCTTTTTTCCTTGAGCATCCACTAAAAAGAATGCCTCCCCCTCTTTTAGCTCCTCTAGAGCTATCTCTTTAGTCTGAGAGAAGAGTCTATAAGACTCCCCTCTAGAGATACGTTGCCTCTTAGCCTCTTGTAATCGCTCTACTAAATCCTCTCTCTTTTGTAACTTTTGTACAATAACCCCACTCATACGCTCCTCTAAACGCATTCTCATCGAGAGAATCTGTTCTCTTTTAAGCGTTAACAAAGAGGTTGCTATATGGTAAAATCCTCTTTTTTCTGAGGCAACCTTCTGCAACTTCTCCTCATAGCCTCTTTGGGGTGAACTCTGTTTGAGTTGTGCTTTAAGGGAGATGATTTGTTCTCTATGGTGGTGAAGCTTTTGTTGCATCAGCTGAAAAAAACGCTCTTTTTTCTCTGCTATCTCTCTTAAATAGTGTTGTTTATCAGGTAGAAGTATCTCCATTGCCTCTGTGGGTGTTGCTCCTCTTACATCTGCTACCAAATCAGAGATGAGCCTATCTTTCTCGTGTCCTACGGCACTGATGGTTGGGTGTTTCATCTCAAAGAGGGCTTCAGCCACACACACCTCATTAAATGCCCATAAATCTTCCAAACTCCCCCCACCTCTTGCTACAACAACCACATCAACCTCTAAGCTATTCGCATAACGCAAGGTGTGTGCAATCATCTTAGCAGACCCCTCCCCTTGTACAGGTGTATCTAAGACAATCACCTCTAAAAGTGACCAACGTTTTTTAATAATATGAAGCATATCAGACAACCCAGCAGACTCTTTTGCTGTAATGAGTGCAATACGTTTGGGAAAGGGTGGCAGTGTACGTTTTCTAGCCCTATCAAAATAGCCTCTTTGTTCAAGAGAGTGTTTGAGTGCCTCAAAAGCGAGTGACAAAGCACCCTCTCCTGATGGACGAATTGTTTTAGCTTGAAACTGATAGCTCCCTTGGGGTGCATAGAGTGATACACTCCCTCTTACAATAACCATCATACCCTCTTCTAAGCGAACACTCATCTGTGATACCAAAGAACGCCACATCACACAATTGAGTCTACTTTGAGGGTCTTTAAGGGTAAAGTAGAGGTGTCCTGAACGGTGATAGGTTAAAGAGGCAATCTCCCCCTCAATAGACAAAGAGGAGAAGTTAACCTCAAGAAGTGTTTTGGCTTGTTGGGTAAAGGCTGAAACAGAAAAAACAGTTGACACACCCCTCCCCTAAACCACTACGCCTTTTTTTGTGCAATGAGAAGTGTTGAGATACCCATAGAGAAAGATTGTGTATATTTCATCTCAAAACCTGCCTCTTCTAGCTCTTCACAAAGCATCTTTGTTGTCAAAAACTCTTCAATAGAGTCAGGAAGATACTTATAGGCTTCATAGTTTTTAGAGATAAATCCTCCCACACGAGGAAGCACTTTTTTCATACCAAAATCCACCACCTTATCAAAAAGACCTTGACGCTCTTGTTTGGTAAACTCTAAAATAACCACCAATCCCTCTGGCTTTAAGGCACGATGAAACGCCTCAAGTGCCTCTACTCTATCGACAACATTACGAATACCATAACTAATAGAGATAATATCGCTTGAGGCATCTTCTACGGGTAACTCTTGGGCTTTACCTACAATAAACTCAGCAAAATCAACCTTCTCTTTAGCCACTTCGAGCATACCAACAGAGGGGTCAATACCAACATACTTCTCAATACTCACCCCTGCTTTTTCTGCTTGTTCTCTCCAATAAATAAGTAAATCACCCGTACCCGTTGCAACATCTGTTACTTGTGTTAATGACTTTTTACCTAAAATCTCAAATGCTTTATCGCACCCTTTCTTACGCCATTGAATATCAATACCCATACTTAAGACACGGTTTGCTTTATCGTATGTTGATGCAATGTCATCAAACATCTCAACAATCTTCTCTTGTTTTACTTCTTTATCTGTTAATTTTTCAATACCCACTGTTTCTACTCCATAGCATCATATCTACACCTTTTTTCTCTGTGTGTAGAAATGTTAAATTCATGGTAGTATTATAGGTTAAAGAGTTTGTAGAGAGCTTAGGTGTTTGATAAATCAAGAGCCAATCAATCTTTTCTTTTAAAGCATTAAGCATCCCCTCTCCTCCTTCAACCATCACAAAAGAGGGTTCTTCTAGCCAATCAAGCCTCTGTGTCACCTCTACCTCTCGCTCTTTTACATGAAAAAGTGGAATATCTTTCTCAAAATCATCTCTTTGAGAGTAGATTTTAATGTGAGGTGCACGCCCTTGACTAAAACGACAATCTAATGTTGGTCTATCTTCTCGTACGGTATTTCCACCAATTAGGAGTGTGTCACAGACATTACGTAACTGATGCACATGACGTAAAGACGCTTTAGCACTCAAGTAGCCTCCACCAATACGTCCATTGGTTGTCTGTGCCAATTTAAACAAGACAAAAGCTCTCTTTTGCCATATCTTAAAAGGTTCAAGTAACGCATCACACGCCTCTTTTTCTACCCCTACACAGACATTTTCTAATAGTGCTATACCTCCACTATGCCCCTCAATAGGGTCTGGTGTACCAACAATCACACGTGCTAAGTGTAACTGCTCTAAAAGTAAAGCACACGATGGTGTCTTCCCCTTGTGAGAACACGGCTCAAGGGTGACATAGATGCAACAAGAGGAGAAAAATCCTCGTGGTAATTCACGTAAAAAGTGGTGTGCCTCTTTAGCATTGAAACGCTCAAATGTTAAGCTATTTCCTGAAATCTTCTCATAAGCACCCAAAAGTGCTAAGACTTCAGCGTGAGATGTTCCTGCTCTTTGATGTGCAGTAATTGCTAAAATCTCTCCCTCTTTTACCACCACTGCACCCACAGCAGGGTTAGGGTAAGTAAGCCCTTGATACTTCCACGCCTCCTCAATGGCTAGACGCATATAGAATTCATCACTCATTTTACTCCCTTTTTCTGTAACACACTTAACTGCTTGGTCTGATTGTTTATTTTCTCTTTGGCTTTAGCTAGTTTCTCTTGTAGGGCTTCAACCTCTTTGGTTAAAGCCTCTATCTTTTGACTCTGCTCATTGGCTTGAAAAGGAGAGAGTCGTCCAAAGAGGTCAATAAACATCATTAAGAGGTTTCTCTCCTCCTCTTTTACCGTAGGAGAGAGACGGCTTACTTTATCTGCTACCTCATTGGCTTCTCTAGGAATCCAACTCACACCCACACCATACAAAGATGCCATCTCTTGTACCGTTTGACTCTGAACGGCTGATTGGTTATCACCTAAAATATGACATCTTGTAAAACCATATTTTTGAATATAGAAAAAAGCATAAAAAAGTGCATACATTTCAGCTTTTGTATTATTGCTAAGATGGGAGAAGTGGACAATATGGGTTGCGTGGCTTACTTTGTCATACAAAGCTATACGGAAACCCTCTTCTTCTACTTTTGAAGCATCAACATAGATAAGACGTCGTGGTTGTTTTGTTTGGGAAGATGTATCTGTCATAAGAAACCTTTGAAAAATAGTCTAAAGGTAGAAGAGAAAGAGGTAAAATACAATAAAAAGAGGTAAGAAAATACCTCTTCTTTACTCTCTACCACTCAAAATAGGTTTTACATGTGTTGAGTTGGTCATAAGAAAATCGCTCTTCACCCTCTTTTGTCTTAACAACAATCTCTTTGTCATCAGCCATAAGGAGCGTTCCTTTTGTCTTATTTCCACCAACAAGCTTTAACTTTACCTTTTCACCTACGGCGTTTTTAAAGTGTACTGGCTTTGTTAATTTACGCTCAATTCCTGGTGAAGAGACCTCTAAACGATACGCACCACTCATTGGAGGATGTACATCTAAAAAAGGAGAGAGTTCATTAGAGATAGTAGCACATAAATCAAGCTCTACACCACCTTGTTTCGTAATAAAGATACGATAAATAGTCTCATCAAACTCTGTAACTACCTCTGTATCATAGAGTGCTGCACCATTGGCTTCTATTAACTTTGCAATTTCTGATTCAAGATTCATCACTACCCTCTTTCTCTCTACTAATCTGCTTAAACAGTGCCTCTATACGACTCTGCTTCTCAAGCTGTTCATCAAACTCAAATGTAAAACGAGGGGCTTTAAACCACCCCTCACTCTGTTTACAATGGTTTTGAATATACCCTGCTACAACACGAAGTTGTCTAAGGGCTTCACCTTGCTCTTTTTCAGTCAAAAATGATTTATCTAAATAGACTTTTGCATCACTTCTTCCCTTTGAACAGACAACATCTGTCACTAAGAGTGAATTAATCCGACTATCATCAAGTGTTGCGAGTGCTTCAGGAATAATCTCCTTTAGCACAGACTCTACACGGTGACGTTTAATCTCTTCGTGCGTCATATTATAGTGTCACTTGCTCTTCTACATCTTTGAAGGTTTCAATTACATCACCCTCTTTAATGTCATTAAAGTTCTCAAGCATAATACCACACTCGTAACCATTTTTCACCTCTTTGACATCATCTGTATGACGTTTCAATGAAGCAATTTTACTCTCGTAAACAACCACACCATCACGGATAAGACGTGCTTTTGAGTTACGTGTAATCACACCATCACTAACTTTACAACCTGCAATAGTTCCTACTTTACCAACAACAAATGTCTCACGAACATCTGCTTGTCCTGTCACCTCTTCAGAGATAACTGGACTCATCATACCACCTAAGAGTGCTTTGACTTCATCAAGAAGGTCATAGATGATTGAGTAGGTACGAATTTCAATACCAAGCTCTTTAGCTTTCTTCTTCACTGCACCTGTTGGTCTTACGTTAAACCCTAAAACAACAGCGTGTTCTGAAGCATCTGCAAGGGTAAGGTCACTCTCAGTTACCCCACCTACACCTTCGTGAATAATATTCACTTTAACCTCTTCATTACGAAGTTTCTCTAGTGAACCTTTAATCGCTTCAAGTGAACCTTGAACATCAGCTTTAATAATCACAGGAAGTGCTTTTAACTGTCCTTCTGCAATAAGTGCTGAGAGGTCATCAAGGGTTGCTTTGGTTGATTTTGACAAGACTTTTGCACGTTCAAACTCTGCACGTTTCTCTGCAAGTTCACGTACCTCTTTATCTGTCGCCATTACGCTTAACTCTTCTCCTGCACCTGGGACTTCATTGAGTCCTACAATGGCTGCTGGTGTTGATGGACCAATCGCTTTGGTATTGCTTCCATCATCTAGACGAATCGCTTTAATACGTCCATAGGTTTTTCCAACAATCACGTTGTCACCTACTTTTAATGTACCATTTTTAATAATTACATTTGCAACAGGTCCAAACCCTTTCTCTAAAGAGGCTTCAACCACTACGGCTTTCGCATCAAGTTTTGGATTGGCTTTTAACTCCATCACTTCAGCTTGAAGTAAAATTGTCTCAAGAAGGTCATCAATACCCATACCTGTATGTGCAGAGACAGGAACAAACTCATACTCTCCACCCCAATCTGTTGCCATCACACCAATCTCTGCAAGTTGTGATTTCACATTGTCTGGGTTTGCAGACTCTTTATCCATTTTGTTTAATGCCACAATCATTGGTACGCCAGCTGCTTTTGTATGTGCAATAGCCTCTTTTGTTTGAGGCATAACACCATCATCAGCAGCAACAACAATAATAACAATATCTGTCGCTTGTGCACCACGCGCTCTCATCTCAGTAAAGGCTGCGTGACCTGGGGTGTCAACAAAGGTAATTTTCTTACCATTTTTCTCTACTTGGTAAGCACCCACGTGTTGTGTAATTCCACCTGCTTCTTTATCGGCTACTTTGGTTGAACGAATCTTATCAAGAAGTGATGTTTTACCATGGTCAACGTGTCCCATAATGGTAATAACTGGAGGACGCTCTACTGCATCTGGGTCCTCTTCTTCATTATACTCATCAACAATCGCTAACTCATCAAGAGGGTTAATGGTTGTCACTTCTACGTCAAACTCTTCTGCAAGAATCTCAATCTCATCTTTTGAGAGGAAGTCATTTTTTGTCACCATCATACCTAGTGCAAAAAGACAACCAATCACTTCAGACATTGAACGGTTTACCTTCTCAGCAAACTCATATACTCTTACATTTTCAGGAATCTCAATAGAGGTAACAACTGCTGTGTTCTCCTCTTTAATATACTTCTTACGTTTTCCACCACGTTTTAATGAACGTTTTTGCTGAGGACGGAATGGTTGTCTTCCTCTTGTTGGACCACCATTTTGTGCCTCACGCTTCTTCATCTCTTCTTTACGTTTCTTCTCTTGTCTCATCATCTCTTCATAGATGTTTTTATCTGAGAAGTCTAAGAGTACAACCTCTTCATCTCCAAAACCACTATCAATATCACCACTCATACTATCGTGATTGAAAATATCAATTTTCTTTCCACTCTCTTTTGCTTGAGCAGGACCTTTTTTTGGCTTTTTCTTTGGAATGTAAGGTTCAGCATTGCTTGAACCTAACGAGATTCGTGTGGCTGCACGTACAGGTGCTGGTTTTGCCTTACGGACAATTTTAATCCCTCCACGAGAGAGTGTACGACGCTTTGGTTTCTCTTCGTCACTTCCCTCTTTGGCACTCTTAAGTGTCACTTCAGGCTCACTCTTTTTACTCACAACAGAGATACCTTTACGTTTTTTCGCAACAGGTTTCTTCTCTTCAACCACACTCTCTTGTGTTGGTGCTGTCTCCTCTTTTGCTTCATCTACTTTTGTATCTTCTGCTTTTGGGGCTTCTTGCTCTTGTGTTGTTACCTCAGTAGAAGCTGTTGTAGATGCTGTACGCTCTTCTACTTCAGAGGTAGAAACAGTAGGCTCTTGCTCAGCTTCTACTTCCGTTGTCGTCACCTCTTCACTCTTTGGTGCTTCCACTTTGACAGCTTTTTCTGAAACCTTTTTCTTCACAATAGTGATACCAGATTTACTCTTCTTTGCTTTACCAAAATTCTCTGGTAACTTACCACTAATGGCATAATCGACAAGCACACCTGCATCGTCTAAACTAATTGTACTATTTGCTGCTTTTACATTAAAACCTAACTCTTTGGCTTTACTTAACAGATCGGCATTTGATAGACCCGCTTCTGCTGCTATCTCTTGGATTTTAACTTTATCCATTCTTGATTAACTCCTTTAAAAGCTTAATGAAATACTCCTCATCTTGTTTGAAACGTTTCGTTAAGCCTTTGATTTTTTTTTCATTTTTTGAACATACTTCACAGAGGTAGAAACTTCTACCTTTCCCATTAGATGCTACAACTTTATTCTCTTTTTGAGCTAAACGCAATAAGAGATGACGAGGATAGCGTGTACGACAAGCGATACACATTCGTATAGGATGTAATCTGTTCATAGGGTATTATACCTAAAAAGAGATTAAGAGGTTCTATCTAATTTCTAATTGTTGCCCCATTATTATCTAGCCCTAAAGAAAAGACCCGATATTGGGGAAAACGTGACTGTAAAACCTGTGCCATCTTTGTTGCATCTTTCTCATAAACCAGATTAAAAAATGTTGAACCTGAACCAGAGAGTGTACTCATAATAGCACCCTGCTTAAGTGCTAATTTTTGTACATCAAAAAGCTCTGGCATCATCTTCATACGGCGTGACTGATGAAGCTTATCTTTTGAAGCAATACGTAACAAGTCCCACGACTCAGTCAAGAAGAGTGCTGTCATATAAGAAGCCCTAGAGAGAGAGTAGACTGTCTCCTCTTTTTTATACATTTTAGGCAAAATAGTACGTGATTTTGCCGTAGAGATGGTACGGTTTGGTACAACCACCACAGCACGAAGATAGTCTGGCATACGGCGTTTTTTACTATAAACCCTATCACCCTCTACACACGCTACGTTAAATCCACCCATTACAGCAGGGGTAATATTGTCTGGATGTGGTTCATAACGAAGGGCTTGGTTGAGAATTTCACGTTTATTATAACGTACACCAGCAGCACTGTATGCACCTGTTAAAGCTGCAACAATCACAGCTGAAGAGCTACCCAATCCTCTAGAGATAGGGATACGGTTATGAAACTCAAAACGAAAGTTATCATTGCGTCCCGTAAGACGCTTATAGTTTTCGTTAAAAATACTCAAAAAGAGTGTATTTTTCTTAATTTTAGGATTTTCAGCCCCTTCACCGTGGGTAGAGATGCTTAAAAACTTTGAAGGTTTAATAATAATCTCATTACGTAAATCAACAGCCAAACCTAAAGTATCAAAACCTGGTCCAAGATTTGCTGATGTTGCAGGTACACTTACAAACATATTTCTTCCATTCTAATAAACAGCTGGTAGGAGATATTCTGGTGTCGCATCTGCTTCAACAGTAACACCCTCTAAAGAGTCAGGTAAGAGAAAAATCGTCTCTACGGGCTGTTCAATTTTTTTTGTAATTATAGTCTCTTTTTCTTTGATAAAATAGAGGTTTCCCATAGCTTTAATAGGTTTACCTCCATTTAAATCAAAAGCACTACACCCTAAACACTCAACACCCTTCATAATCTCAAGGGTTTTAAGCATAATATAGGTCAACTTCACAGCCATATAAGACCCTGGTCCTCTGGTGTAGAGGCTTTGTGAGAGAGGATACTTCTGTTGAATCTGCTCTAAAAGAGGAAGCAGTGCTTCAGAGAGTTTATCGGTTGAGGAGAACTTCTCTACACAGATACCCTCTTTATAGACACCCACAAGAAGAGGTGAAGCAATAGAGATGATTAAAACCGTATAGTTAGGCAAATGCTTTTTCAAATAGACCACTCTTTAATGCTTCAACCGTCGAGAGTTCATAACTCCCAGCCTCTTGTAACAATTTACTCGTAAGTAAAAAATTGAGATGGTGACTCCCTGCAAAGGACTCATAACGTCCTAAGATAGTATGTCCAGAAACCATCATATCACCCATAGCATCAAGTACTTTATGGCGTGCAAACTCATTATCAAACCGTAACCCTTCAGGGTTTAAGACCTTATGCTCATCTAGACCAATCGCATTTTGTAAACTTGCCCCTAAAGCTAAATTTTGACTCTGTAAATATTGAATATCTTTCGCAAATCCAAAGGTTCTAGCACGTGCAATCTCTTCAATATAGTTCTCTTTTGTAAAATGAAACGTCTCAGACTGCTCACCAATAACAGGGTGGTCAAACGCAATCTTAAAATCAAAAATTGCCTCATCAGAAGGAAGAAGACGAACAAACTTCTCCCCCTCTCTTATCTCAATAGGTTTGGTAATAGCAATAACTCTTTTAGGTGCTGATTGTAGTGCAATACCTGCTTCATCTAACAAAAGACAAAAAGAGATGGCTGAACCATCCATAATAGGCATCTCATTGCCATTGACAACCACACGTAAGTTATCTATACCATAGGCATAAAGGGCTGAGAGGAAATGCTCAATGGTTGAGATATACCCCTTCTCATTTCCAATGACCGTTGCCATACGTGTATCAATGACAGCATCTGGAGAGAGAGGGATACTTAAGGCTAAATCCTCTCTATAAAAGACAATTCCAGCATCGACTCCTAAAGGTTCAAGGCGTAGTTTAATGGGTTCACCTTTATGTAAACCAATCCCTACAACCTCCACTGCTTTTTGAATGGTACGTTGTTGCATCGATGCTCCTTTAGTCTTGCAATTTTACTATTATAGTGTAATCTGTAAAAGTTTTCAAATAACCCCTACTCCTCAATAATCTTATTGGCTTCTTTAAAGACGTGGTTAATGTTGGTCTCAATCCACCCTTTATCGAACCACTCAATAGGACGAACCTCTATACCTTGGACTAAAATACCAAAATGTAAATGGTCACCCAGTGCTAAACCTGAACGTCCTGTTCGTGCAATAACCTCTCCAGCTTTCACTTTCTGACCCTCTTTTACAAAGAGTTGTGAACAGTGTCCATAGAGTGTATAGAGTCCTAAACCGTGGTTAATCATAGGCATATTCCCATAAATACCATTCTCTCCAGCAAAGACAACCTCTCCTGCATTAGAGGAGATAATAGGTGCCATTTTGGTACTTGCTAAGTCATATCCTACGTGGTAAGAGTGAGAAACCTCTTGCTCTTTGGTATCATAATAGTAGTGTCTATGCGCTCCAAAACTTGCCACTTTCGCAGCGTGTTTAAGAGGATTGAAACGGTGGATTTTCCATTGAGTAATAGGCTCTGTTGAGACACGTTTAGCTAAAGAGTGAATGAGTGCTTCATTCTTTAAACGCATCGTTTCATTGACAGCTTTTAGTTTCTTTAATCTGTCAGAGATAGAAGCATACTCAGGGTCACTTGAGGCAAGGTCTGTGATTTTTCCATCAATAAACTTATCTTTTGCACGAATCCACGATGCAGGGTAGTGGTGATGTTTTAAGTAGAAAGGAATATGTGTCACCCGTTTATTGTTTGCTCTATCTTTTGCAATAATTTTTGCTTCAAAATCCTCTTGGACAAATGGCCACGCTAAGAGTGCAACATAATACCCTTTTTCTCTATATGGTACCACTTGAAAGTGCTGATGGGCTGCTTCAATGTAAAGCTCTTTTAAATTCTCATCTTCTGCTTGAAAAATAACCAAAGCACTTCCCCCTTGGGTAATGCTATATGAGTTAGAAAGTACATTCACATTGGGACGTTTGGTATCGACATAAATCTTCAACACTTTTTGTGCATGGTTTCCTTGGAAAAAGTTCCATAGACTCTTATCGGTCACATTAACGGTTAATGTTAACTCTTTTGCTTTAGGATTTAGGGGTGTATTTTGTGGATAGTGAATGAGAAGTGTCTGCTCTTTAACCGGTTGATTGAAGCGTTTTTGTCCAATAATCATACTCTGTTGTCCATCACTTAAAACCAACTCAAACGCTTTTAAACCTGTATTATCTTTAAGTGTAATCTCTAAAGGGTCAATACGGTTCCAATAGAGGGTTTGTTGTTTACTCTGTACTGTGGGGAGAAGACGCTCAAACTCTGGTGCAGTATAGATATATCCAGCCCCCACTAAAGAGAGTACAAAAAGTAGTATAAAGACGACACTACCACTGCTTTTTTTTCGATAACTATTTCTTCGTTTCATTTAATATTCCTACTGTTTCTATCTTTTCTAAAATGGTTTCTATGAAAGAGTCCATAGACTCCTCTGCTCTCTCATAGGTAAAGCCAGAAGCGAACCGATGTCCACCTCCACCAAATAGCATTGCAACCTGAGAGATATCGACCTCTTTACTGCGTAGTGATACACGAAACCCCTCAGCTACTTCACGGACAAAAATAGCCACTTCAACAGTGACTAAATCTCTTGCATACTCAACAATCCCCTCACTCTCTAAGAGGGTTGCCCCCGTTGCTTCAAACATCTCCTCACTGACATAAACAGATGCCACACGCCCCTCTTTATGTAGACGTAGTGTCTGAAGTGCCAAAGCCAAAAGACGCACCCCAGAAAGAGGCTTTCTCTGGCGTAACATAGAGGCAATATAAGAGGCATCTGCTCCTTTTTCAATGAGTGTAGATGCCAAAGAGAAGACCTCAGCATTAACAGAAGAGGTGGTAAAGTTTTGGGTATCGCTGAGTAACGCTGTATACCACGCTGTGGCACTCTCTTTTCCAATAGGATAGAGTCGACTAAACGCATCAAAGGCTACTTGTGAAGCTGAAGCAGCCAAAGGGTTGACAATATTGAGCATACCATACGAGGTATTGGTAAGATGATGGTCAATATTCACCACTCTACGCCCCTCCAAAGAGAAACCAAAACGCTCAATACTCCCCCCATCACAACAGATAATCAGACTCTCATCAAACTCTATTTTTGACTTAATCTTCTCAAAACCTACTAAGAAATCGACCTCTTTAGGGAGTGCTTTGTCACAATTAACCACCTCAATCCGTTTCAAAAAGCGAGGTTTTAACAGTGCATAAATGCCCAATGCTGTCCCGAGGGTATCGGCATCGGGATTTTTATGTGTTAAAAGGGTAATCGCTTCAGCTTCATCAATGACTCTTTTTAATGTTTTATACGGCTCTTGTGTGTTCATCTTTTACCCTCTCTCAAAAGAGAACCCTATCACTTTGAGGTAACACAACAGTTACACTGCCTCTACTTTCATAGAGAGGTCAATCCAGTTTGCTTGATGGATTAATGCCCCAGAACTAATGGCATCAACACCTGTTTGAGCAATCGCTTCAATACTCTCTAAGGTAACATTTCCAGAGGCTTCAAGAAGAATGTGAGGATAGTGCTTCTCTCTATATGCAACAACCTCTCTCATCATCTCACACGACATATTGTCACACATCACAATATCAGCCCCTGCACCCATCGCCTTTTTTACCATCTCCATACTCTCACACTCAATCTCTACTTTAGAGGTAAAAGGTATCTTTTGACGTACCTCTTGCATAAAAGCATCTAAATCTTGAATGGTTTGTAGGTGGGTATCTTTCAACATCAAACAGTCATCTAGACCCATACGGTGGTTAATTCCTCCACCACATCTTACAGCATACTTCTCAAAGCTTCGTAAGAGTGGGCGTGTTTTACGTGTATCTAAAAGTTTTACCCCTGTTCCCTCTAAAGCCTGAACATAGCGTGCTGTGAGTGTAGCAATGGAACTAGCGTGAAGGACAATATCTAAAATAGAACGCTCTAAAGAGAGAATTGTATGGGCATCTCCTTTTAAAATAAGCAGTTTCTGTCCCTTTTCAAAATACTCACCATCTCTTTTTTTCCACTCAAGTGCAAGATTGTACATCTTTGCTAACACGCTAATATACGCCTCTCCTGCTAATGTACCATCACTCTTTGCTACAATATATGCTGTAATCTCTTGTGTATTGGTAATGCGACTAAAGAGGTCACCTCTTCCGACATCTTCAGCAATCACATCACGTAAAAAAGCCTCTTTTAACATCACTTCACCGCCAACATACGCTCTAAAGCTAAGTGTGCATAGTGTCTTGTGTGTTCATCAACCTCTATCTCATTGATAGGTCTGCCCTCTTCAATAGACTTCAGTGCCAAATAGAGGTCTTTGAGTGTTGTCTCATTCATTGTTGGACACTCTGGTTTGGTAGAGGAGAGAACATAGGTGTTTCCTTTTCGCATACGATTGACTAAGTTATACTCTGTCCCTACGGCTACTTTCTGCTCAGGAGAGAGTCCATTGACATACTCAATCAGTTGTGACGTAGAACCAGAAAAGTCTGAAGCTTGAACAATAGCAGGGTCACACTCAGGGTGAACAGCAATTTTAATATCAGGGTAGCGTTCACGGTAGAAAGCAATATCATCTAAAGTAAAGAGTTGATGCACAGAACAGAAACCATTAAAACAGATAATATCAGCCTCTTTAGGGTCACACTCCCCCTCTCCAATAACACACGACTTTAACCCCATACTATTGGCAAAGTTTTGTCCTAAACAACGGTCTGGGACAAAGAGAATCTTCTTTCCACTCTCTAACCCTTTTTCAATAATCTTAAAAGCATTAGAAGAGGTACAGACCAACCCTCCCATCTCACCTACTTTTGCTTTGACACTGGCATCTGAGTTAATATAAGTAATAGGAAGAATATCCTCTTTTTTCACCCCTCGTTGTACCATATACTCAACACTCTCATCAAAGTAGCTCGCATCAATCATTCGTGCCATTGAACAGTCTGCCACTTTTGGCATAATGACCCGTTTTTCAGGAGCAATCACCTTCACACTCTGTCCCATAAAGCCAACACCACAAAAGATAACCCATTGACTCTTATCGGCTTGACATTTTCGTGCCAACTCTAAAGAGTCTCCTGTAATATCACCCAACTCAAACACTTCATCACGTTGATAGAAGTGTGCAACAACTGTCACATCTAAACGTTTTTTTAATGCAATAATCTCTGTTTTATAATCTATACTCATCTCTATTCCTCACTAATTGAATGCTCATTTTAACAAAATTCAGTTAAAATTGCAGTATTAAATTTAAATTGTGGAAGAATTCATGAATACAAATCTTATCCTCTACCTTCTTGCTTATACCATTGCTGGTATCCCCTTTGGATACCTTTTAGCCAAACAGTTTGCTGGGGTCAATGTCAAAAAGGCTGGTTCTGGTAATATTGGTGCAACCAATGTCCTTCGTGTGGTCAAAGAGAAAGACCCAAAGTTAGCCAAAAAACTAGGGGCAATCACCCTCTTTTTAGATGCTATTAAAGGGATAGTCGTCTTAGCAATTGCCATGCTTCTTGATGCCCCTCAGAGTGTCTTATGGAGTGTGGCTCTTTTAGCCGTTATTGGTCACTGCTTCTCACCTTTTTTAGGCTTTGAAGGAGGGAAAGGGGTTGCTACGGGCTTTGGTGTATTACTCGTAATGATGCCTATTCCTGCACTGATTGCCATTGTGGTCTGGTTTGGTTCAGCCAAAGGGTTAAAAATCTCTTCACTCTCATCACTGATTGGTCTGTTAGCCTTTATTATTGCTTCATACATTCTCTATCCTGATGTACCAGAGATTCACTCTCATGCACCTATTTGGCTCATTGCAGGGATTATCTTCTATAAACATATTCCAAACATCATTCGCCTCTTCAATAAAGAGGAAGGCAAAGTCTAAGATGACCATTCATATTCAAAAACTTCAGTTTGAAACCATTATTGGTCTACTCGATTTTGAACGAACCACCCCCCAAGAGGTGATACTCGATGTCACCCTTACCTACACCTATGCAGAGGGGGTCTTTGTTAACTATGCTACGATTGCAGAGGCTCTTAGCAAACATATCCAAACCCAACAGTATCTACTCCTTGAAGAGGCACTCCTTGGAATGAAGGCACTTCTACTTCAGAGTGTCCCACAAATGGAAAAACTCTCTCTTAAAATCACCAAACCCCATATTTTACCAAATTGCCACGTTGCCTTAAGTGAAGATTGGAATTTTTAAAAAACATTTAT
>Ga0256828_1000911_pt1 | contig 19107 bp, 23 predicted proteins | sample CV88metaG_FD_185993 | JGI IMG/M metagenome (GOLD analysis project Ga0256828, IMG submission 185993) | Hydrothermal vent microbial communities from East Pacific Rise, Pacific Ocean - CV88 | ecosystem: Environmental > Aquatic > Marine > Hydrothermal vents | place: Pacific Ocean: East Pacific Rise...
TGAAAAATCTTTTCAACTATTTTTATACCAAAAGAACAAAGCTCATACTCTATCACCCTTAAATCACTGTATGCAAAAGATATCTCTGCTTTCATCTGTGTTGTGTATTGCAAAATATCTGCATTTTGCAAAACCAGATTCACCGCATCACTGTAAGCTCTAACAAGTCCACCAGTACCAAGTTTTGTACCACCAAAATACCTTACAACTATTACAGCAGTATTTATCATCTCTGCACCCTGCAATACAAACAATGATGGTTTTCCAGATGTATTCTTTGGTTCACCATCATCACTGCAATGCTCAACTATCTGTTCATATTCATTTAGATATCTGTATGCCACAACAAAATGTCGTGCTTTTGGATGTTGTGATTTTAATTTATCAAGAGTTTGTTCATACTTGTTGTATGGAAGAAGATAAGCGATAAATTTTGATTGTTTAACCTCTAATGTTGAGGTGAAAATATCGCTTACATATTGCATTATGCTATATTTGTAAATACTTTTTGGACATCTTCATCATCTTCGAGTCGCTCAAGTATCTTGTCTATATCTGCCTGTTGTGTTTCATCTATTGAGACAGGTGAGTTTGATATCCTCTCTAGTGTAGCTTTTGTAATCTCTATATCCATATCTTCCAATGCTTTGTTTAAAGTACCAAAACTTGTATAATCAGCAGTAACCAAAACTATACCATCTTCTGTTTCTATCTCTTCGAGTCCAGCATCTATTAATTCTAGTTCCAACTCCTCTATATCCATATCATCTTTTAATTTAAATTCAAAAAGTGCTTTTCTATCAAACATAAACTCCAAAGAACCATTTGTAAGCATCTCTCCGCCATTTTTATTTAAAATACTTTTTACATTTGCAACTGTGCGGGTATTATTGTCAGTTGCACACTCTATAAATATCAATACACCATGTGGAGCTTTACCCTCAAAAGTAACCTCAGACATATCTGCCAAATCTTTTGCTGTTGCTCTTTTTATAGCTGCTTCAATATTGTCTTTTGGCATATTTTCAGCTTTTGCATTTAGTATGGCTGTACGAAGTTTTGGATTTAGATCCGGATCACCGCCACCCTCTTTGGCTGCCATAGTGATAACTTTGCCAAGTTTTGGAAACAACTTTGACATTGCTCCCCATCTTTTTAGTTTTGATGCTTTTCTATATTCAAATGCTCTACCCATAATATCTCCCTGATAACTTTTAAAAAATGTATAATACCATATTAAAACTAAACACTAAACTTTTCTTTATCAAAAAAACTCTCTGCAGATATATTTTTAAATGCAGCATTTAAAGATGTAAAAAGCTGTGGAAACTCTTTTTCCATATTTGCCAACATATCTTTTGTACTTGCTCTTGCATGTGGCATCTTAACATCAAATCTCATTGCAGGACAACTCTCATCCCCAATGGCATCTATCGAATTTTCCTCAACAAAAGCACGGAGTTGTCTCTCCCTTAAAGCTATAAGAGGTCTAATAACAACAAGCCCGTTTTTTGCTCTGTATTTTGGTGCCAAACTTCTAAGTTGACCATTATATATAAAATTCATAAAAAAACTCTCTGCCGCATCATCAAGATGATGTCCCAAAGCCAACTTATTACATCCGTTTTCTTTTGCGGCGGTATATAGGTACCCCCTTCTCATCCTTGAAAAAAAACTGCAAAAGGATGAATTTTTTCTTATTTTATCTTTTGCCAACTCATAGACTTTTGTATCTATTATGATATGTTTTATACCATATTTTTTACAATGATCTGCTAAATACTGATAATTTTCACCCATACCGTAGGATATGGTAAAAGCAACAAATTCAAATTTGAAAGGGGCCCTTCTTTGCTGCTCTTTCATGGCATGTATCATAGTGAGAGAATCTTTACCTCCACTTAGACCAACAGCGATCTTATCACCCTCTTCTATCAAATTAAACTCAGCATTTGTACGCCCAAGTTTAGACATTATTTTTTTTGATGGTACAATAGAAGGCATATATCTTTTCCTATTTTGTTACGATTTCATCTAACATATTTACAATAAAATCTGCACTGATTTTAGCACTGGATTCTAAAAACTCATCAAAAGAGAAACTAGCATCCATATCTGCAGCATCACTGATAGATCTTAAGATAAAAAATCTAACTCCCAAAGCATCACAAACAACTCCGACACTGCCACCTTCCATCTCTAGAGCATCTGCACCAAACTCTCTGCCAATCCAGTTTTTTCTATTTTCATCTGCTACAAACTGATCCCCGGTAGCTATAACACCTTCAATAACTTTTTTGCCCATTTTCGATGCTACTTTTTTACCAATCTCTATAAGACCTTTATCAGCCTCTACAAATACACTCCCTTCAGGAACAAAACCATAAGGATGTCCAAAAGCTGTTATATCCAAATCGTGTTGAGAAAGTTTTGTTGCCATCAACAAATCACCCACCTTCAGATCTGAGTTTATAGCCCCGGCAACACCTGAAAACAACAACATATCACATCCAAATTTCTCTATCATTGTGGTCGCAGTAAGGGTTGAAAAAACTTTACCGATTTTTGAATAAGCAACAACAACATCTACACCTTTATAATTGGACTCATAATAATTATTATCTGCATATCTTAGTGTTTCATATTTTCCCAATTTTTTCAAAATTGGTTCTACCTCTTCTGGCATTGCTCCCATGATTGCTATTTTCATTTTATACCTCTATTGTTTTTATAACTCTGTTAAATAGTTCAAATTTTTCCAAAATCTCACCACTCTCTGCGATACAGCTTCCACCCCAAAATCCAAGTCCGTCTTCAAATCCTACACGATTGACAAATATCAGTTTTGCATTACACTCTTTTGATACAACTTTTACAATATCATACCATTTGTCTCTAATCTCCAAGCCACCATCGTAAAATCCCCTTGCAGGTGATGCAACAAGAGCTATGATAATATCTGGATTTTCAGCTATAAGGTCATGGTGTACATCTTTATGCCATAAATCTTCACAAATAACCATAGATGTTTTTCCAAATTTACTCTCAAAACTCTCAAAAACATCTCCAGCCCTAAAATATCTTGCTTCTTCAAACATCCCGTAATTTGGCAAATAAACCTTATCATGAATAGACAAAACTCTTCCGTCGTTGAAATAGATAGCAGAATTTTTAAAATTTTTACCATCCCTAAGAGCAGCACCCACTACTATATCTACATCAACAGAAAGTTTTTTTACTTCATCAAGCATCTCTATATCCCATGCATCCTCAGAAAGCTTGTCTTGAAGCAGATAACCGTTCAAAGAGAGTTCTCCAAAAACAATTAAATCACTCTCTTTTTTGTGAGTATTAACAATATTGCAAATTTCATCTAAATTTATTTTACTTAATTTTGGTGCAAACTGAACTAATGTTACTCTCATATTATGGACAAATCTCCTCTTTTACTTTTTGCAAAGAAGATATATCTGAGATATTTAAAGTTTTTAGATTTTTATCTATTCTTCTATTTAAACCTTTTAGGACAACACCGTTTCCAAACTCTATTGCCATATCAACATCATCAGAAATTGCCAAGATCGACTGTTTGTATTTTACAGGTTTAATCAGCTGCTCTTTTAACAAAGAGATAGCCTCATCTTTTGATGAATAGGGCTTTGTTGTTACATTAGAGATAATCGGTGCTTCAAAACTATCTTTTATCATATCTTTCATAAGTGCTTCAAGAGGCTGTTGTGCAGATGCCAAAAGTTCACAGTGTGAAGCAACACTCATATTGAGCAACAAAGCCCTTTTTGCACCTTTTTCTTTAAATTTATCCTCAAGAGATGCCAAATCAGATTTCATTCCTGCTACAACAAGTTGTCCATCTTGATTATAGTTTGCAGGCCATACTTTTTTACCCTCAGCCTGTGCTTCTTTAGCAATTGCTTCAACACTCTCATCATCAAGACCAACAATTGCCATCATACCAGCTTCTATATCTTCACATGCTTCTTGCATATATTTTCCACGATTATGAACAAGCTCAACAGCATCAACATAATCTATTGCACCACTTGCACAAAGTGCTGAAAATTCCCCAAGCGAATGTCCCAAAAACAACTCTGCTTTGATATCTGGACAACTATCCTTAAAAAGTTTGTAAGCCACCATCTGAACAAGCAAAATAGCTGGTTGTGTATATGCTGTTTGCCCAAGTTTTTCATTTTCTTCAAATATAAGCTCTTTAAAGTCAACCCCTATTCTCTCACCCGCTTTTTCAAACATATCTCTTGCTATTTGTGAATTTTCATAAAAATCTCTACCCATACCAACAGCCTGAGAACCTTGACCTGCAAAAATCATTGCTATTTTTTTTGACATTTTTTTATCCTTTTTCTAAGTAATTTTTATTATCTGAAATCTTTTTTCTAAGTGTATTTCTGTTTAATCCCAATCTTTGAGACAACTGAAGTTGTGATTTGAACTTTTTTAAACCAGCTTTTATTAACGGTGCCTCATAGAGATACAAAAATTTTCTATAATCTCCATTTGAACCAAGCCTTTTAAAAAGATATTTTTGTATTATATCCATAAGCTCAAAATCTTTTATATCTTCTAAAAGATACAAAACCATAATCTGCCGCCTCAAAGAGTGTGAATTTTCACTAAGGTCAGGCTCAAAATCCAAACCTTCAAAACCACCTTCTTTAGCCCCAAAAAGCAAATTTGCCTCAGATAAAAACCTATCAATAAGCATATCTACATCTTCAAGTCGTTGTGAAAGTGGAGGGATAGAGAAATTAACACTAAAAAAATCATCTCTAAAGATGGTTTTTGTAGTCGCAACAACCCTTACATCATTCTCTTTTGCAAGTTGCAAGACTTTATTTAGATTTGGAGATTTATCTATATTTGTTATAATAATCTCAGATGATGAGGAAAGAGCTAAAAGTATCTGCTCATACTCAACACCATCCAAAACAACTGCCTGTGGCAAAATATACTCAGCAAGAGTTCTCTTTCCAACACCGACCTCACCACCAATAAGTGCATTAAAACCCAGTGTCTTCAAAAGAGTTGCTGTTTTAAATACCTCTTTTGAGGCATCACTGAGAGTTATAAAACTAGTGACATCCACAACCGCCGCCACAATGCTCATCTTCATCAGGCACATTTTCAGCAGGGATACCGCTTGTCATCTCTTCATTTGATGCTTCTCTTATATTGTTGATTGTTACATTAAATGTCAATGTTTTACCTGCAAGTGGGTGATTAAAATCAATAATAACACTCTCTTCTCTAATCTCTTTTACAGTTACTTGAACAGTACTTCCATCTTCACCTTGACCATATAGAGTCATACCAACTTCCAAATCTATACCCGCAAACTGATCTTTTGGTACCTCTTGCATAGCTTCTGGATTTAGTTCACCGTAAGCATCTTTAGGCTCAACAACAATACTTGCTTTCTCACCGATAGACATATTTTCTATACCATTTTCAAGACCCGGGATGATCTGACCTTTTCCATACATAAATACAAGAGGTTCCCCACCCACATTTGTGTCTATTACTGTATCTCCGTCACGAGCTTCATACTCTATCGATACTATTTGATTTGTTTGTATTGCCATTGTTTGACCCTTTTTTTTAAAATTTATGGATTTTATCATAAAACCGACAATAAAGCTAAATATTTCGTCATTTATTTCATTTGACTAAGATATTTTTTTGCACTTTTTGCCTGAGATGAAGATGGATACTTTGCAATCAAAGCCCCATAAAATGTTTTTGCATTTTTTATATCTTTTGTAAGCTGCATCGATCTTGCGGTATGCAACATCAAATCCGGCATATATGATGCCTTTGAATACAAAGATGCACTTTTTTTAAAATATGCAATTGCCTGTGAATAATTTTTTCTTCTATAGTTCATCTCACCAATCATATAGTGAGCATATGCAGGTTTGTAGTTTTTTTCTATTAGATAATTATACCTCTGTATAGATTTGGTATAATATTTTTTCTTATAATAGCTATATGCTTCTTTTGCTATTTGTGCATTTGTTTTAGAAGAAAAAGCAGATTTGCTTGAACCTGTTTTTATTTTAAGTTCTTTTGAAACAAGTGTCTTAAACTCATTTAAATCTTTTACCAAAAGGTTATACTCATCTTTTGTTACATATGTTTTGTTAATATTATCCAGTAAAGTTGAAAGTTCAGATACAGCTAGTTTAAGGCTGTCAATATTTTGAGTGTTTTGCTGAGTAATTTCACTAAGCCTTTTCTCATATTCATCTGAATTTTGAAGTTTTTCAACATTGTCATCATCAAGTTTTTGAAGTTTTAGCTTGTTTTCTTGTGATTTTCTACTCAAACTCTCTACAATAGTTTGCAAACCATCAATCCTCTCTCTGAGTGAATCAACTTCATTTGCCTGATTGTTTGTAGTAGCAACAACTTTTTGGAGCTTTTTTTTGTTTTGTAGTACGACCTCTTCGCTTGTGGTAAGACCATACGGTTTTGGATTGTTCAGATCACCGGCACCAAACGCAGAAGGTTCGGCACCAAAGAGACTAAAAGGCAGACAAGTTACAAAAACAGCAACTATAAAACTGCGATTCATCTATTTATTTACGGAAGAAGTTTGAAGTCAACACGACGATTTTGTGACCAACACTCTTTTGTTTTGTCACTACATACAGGGTTGCTCTCACCATAACTTACCATAGTGATACGATCTTCTTGTACACCTTGTGCTACCAATGCTTTTTTTACAGTTGCAGCTCTTTTAAGCCCAAGTGCGAAGTTATATTCATCACTACCCCACTCATCACAGTTACCTTCAAGTTTTACAGTGTAACCACTTGCAACTGTTTTAGCTACTGTAGCATCATTTGAAACTTTGTCAAGCATATCGTTACGGATATTGAATTTATCAAAATCAAAATATACACTTGATAATTTTCTCTCAACAGCTGCCATATCCAACTCATTTGTATCTGCCGCTGCCTGAGCATTTTCACCAACCATTGCAGTTTGTGTTGAAACACTTTCTGTCTCAACTGCTTTAACCTCTTGTGCAGGTTTTGTAGGTTGATCTACTACCGGCTCTTTTGAGCTACATCCACTAAAAACCAAAAGTGCCGCAACGGCACCAGAAAGTAAAATACTTTTCATGTTTAAATACCTTAATCTTAAAGATATGTTATTGTACCAAAAAACTATTAATATTACCAATCCATAGATTGAATTCTTCCAGATTTAAGTGGAAAAAGATAATTCTTGTTATGATTTAGCCTAATAATTCCAAGTGAACTTTGTGCTTTGTAATTTTTAATAAAGAGTATAGCATCACCATCTTTTGAAAATCTTGGAAATTCATTTACACCTGTTGCCGTAAGTCTTCTTATAAAATCTGTTTTCGTAGAGATAAGATGAAGATTGAATGTATTTCTTGAAAATTCACTAGAACTCTCTCTGGCTTTATATACCACATAATTCCCCCTTGCACTACAGGCAGAATTGCTTCTACCATAATACACCATCTGTTCAACTGCACCATTTACGAGATTTTTTGAAAATATATTTGGATATCCAAGTCTGTTTGAAACAAATACAATATTGTTATTATCCATAAACTGTGCATTTACATCTATACCACTGAATTTTGTTATACGGCTGTAACTTCTTGCCCCCACATTGTAAAGATATATATCTGGCTGACCTTTTGGTGCCATTGTCAAAAGTAATTTTGAACCGTTATCACTGACATCAGAACAAACAATCATACCGTCTGAAGATATTACACTCTTTACACTGCCGCTTCTTATATCTGCAAATTTTAAAGTTGGTTTTTTAGAATCAAAAGATGTATAATAAAATTTACTTTGCTGCTTATCCGCCCATTTTGGAAAAAGATTCAATCCACCTTTGATAACTGCACTCTGGTACGAGAGTGTATAATCTGCAATAACTATCTCACTCTTTTTTGGACTTAACAATCTTGAAAAAATCACCTTTCTTTTCATCCATTCAACAGATGGCATCCCCATAAAAGAGTTTATATCATAAGCTATTGCATGGGATAAAAACATATATACTTTTTTTGATTTTATTTTATAACTTTTTGTAAAAACTTCATCTTCATTGCTTATAAGTTTCAAAACAACATTTAACTCTCCGTCGTCATCTTCAAAAAGTTTGTATCTAAGTACATAATTCATATCTTTGTTTTGAACCAAAACATTAACATCATTATAGTTTGCAATATTGTGATGTCTGTCAACATTGAAAATAGATATAACATTCATATCTGCAACAAGTGCTTTAAAAAATCTCAACCTAAAGGTATCATCATAACTTACAGAAGCATCCTCCATGGCAAGTGACGGTAGAGAATCTACCTTTTTAATCACCTCTATAGTTGCATCACCAAACGATAAAGTGAATAAAATCAAACTCAAAAAAAATATCTTCAAAACTACTCCTTAGCTTTTAGTATAATTATATAATTTCCCGAACTGTTTTTCGGATTTACAGGAAACAAAACACCCATCAACCTCTCTCTTATCTTGTCACACTCCTCATTGAGTGCATTATTTGAAGAGTAATTCAAAATTCTAAAATCCAGAACTTTGCCAATTGCACTGAGTTTTATTACAGCTTTTACACTGTAACCCTGTGAATTTTGGGGTGGAAAAAAGTGCTGATAAACCAATGCCTGAATTTTAGCCAAATATTCATTAACCTCATTGGATGCAGAGGTAGATTGGGTACTCTTTTTTGATGAAACAAGCTCTGCTTTTTTTAGTATATCAGATGCACTTTTTACATCATTATTTTTAAGTTTTTTTACCCTCTTTTGTATCTTTGCAAGTCTTTTTGCATCTGTAGATTTTTGTTTTGATTTTTTTATATCTATTTTTTTTGTCCAAACATCACTAAAAAGATCACCAACATCTATATTTTTCATATTTTGTGTTGTATCGGGCATTGTGGTTGATGTTGTTTTTTTATATGGTTTTATCTTTGGTATATCTACACTCTTTAAAGAGATAGATATATAATTGGCTTTTTTCAAAGCAAATATATTACTCTTTTTTGATGAAAAAAGCAGATAGATAAAACCAGATAAAAAAACAGCAAAAAGTGACAGAGATATCAGACCACTTAAAAAGAAAAGATTATTATTTTTAGCCATTTGTAGCTAACGATACCTCAGAGAAACCAGATCTTTTGACAGCTGCCAATACAGACATCACAACACCATAATCAAGTGTTTTGTCTGCACTTATCAATACAGATGCCTTTGTATCCAGTTTTTTTGAATAAAGATAAAAATTATCATCAAAACTGTTGATATCAAATATCTCTTTATTCACCATAAGTTTTAGGTTTTTATCTATTGTTATATGGACAGGCGGGATTTTTGAAACCTGTTTTGTAATTGAACCCTGAGGGAGTTTTATATTCTCTTCAAATATAATATTTGGTGCAATCACCATAAGTATTGCAAGTAACACAAGCATAACATCAACCAAAGGTGTGATATTTAACTCAGGTTTGGCATCCCAATCATACACAACAACAACCTTTTAATTTCTTGCCAACATAGCATCACACTGCATTTGCATAGAATTTACCAGCTCAAAAGATTTTCTTTTTAATATCTGATGATATGTATAAGAAAATACAGCAACAAAAATACCAGCAGCAGTAGCTATAAGTGCATCAGCAACACCACTGGATATCACTGACATACTTCCACTTGTTTTACCAATATGGGTAAAAGTATCAAGTATAGAAACAACAGTACCAAAAAGTCCTATAAAAGGTGTAGTAGAAGCAAAAACAGATAATACAGACAACCCTTTTGTAGCCTCTCTTGTCGCAGCCAACATTGCCAAATCCAATACCTCTTTTGAAACATAAGAACTTGTTTTGATAAAGTTGTTTAAAAAAGAGTTATCACTGACAGTTGTAGAACCCATAAGAAGTGTTTCAAGAGAATTGTTTTCTCTTGAGAGCCAACCTTTTATGGAAAAATAGCGGTAAAAAAACACCCAGTTTAGTATTATGAAATATACTGACAAAAGAGCCAGTACACCCAAAGTAACTGGGTGACTTTTAAGATAAAAATCTATTAGATTATTAATCATATCTTAAAGCAGGTTTTGAGCAGCAGACTCTATTTTTGCAGAAACAGAAGCTATTGCAGGGTTTGAATCTGCAATATCACTAATTAGTTTCTTAGCATCTTCAAGAGCTTTAGAGATAGCACTTTCACTGTCACCACGAATTGCAACAGCACCCTCAACCAAAACTATAACTTTTTCCTCATCAACCTGTACAACACCCCAGTTGATAAGGATAGATTCGATAGATTTATCTTCTTTTTCTATATCTATCACACCAGCTTCCAACAAAGTTGTCAAAGAAGCATGGTGAGCCAAAACACCAAACTCCCCCTCTTCACCGGGGAGTACTACACTAAGGACTTCATCATTGAAAATTTCACCATTAGGTGTCAGGATCTCAAGTTTTAACTTATCCATTTGTGTCCTTTAATTATTTCGATTTTTCGTATTTCTCTATCGCTTCATCCATACCACCAACCATATAGAATGCATTTTCTGGCATGTGGTCACATTCACCATCAAGAATCATTTTGAAACCTTTGATAGTATCTGCTTGAGAAACATATTTACCCGGGCTACCGGTAAATACCTCCGCAACAAAGAACGGTTGAGACAAGAATTTTTCTATTTTTCTAGCTCTCTCAACAACATTTTTATCATCTTCACTAAGCTCATCCATACCAAGAATTGCAATTATATCCTGCAAATCTTTATATTTTTGAAGTGTTTGTTGAACACCACGAGCAACACCATAATGCTCATCACCAATAATTTGCGGATCAAGTAGTCTTGAAGTTGAATCAAGTGGATCAACCGCAGGATAAATACCTTTTTCTGCAATTTTACGGTTAAGTACTGTTGTTGCATCCAAGTGAGCAAAAACAGAAGCAGGAGCAGGGTCAGTCAAGTCATCTGCCGGTACATATACAGCTTGAACAGATGTAATAGAACCAGTTTTTGTAGATGTAATTCTATCTTGCAATGCACCCATCTCACGAGCAAGTGTTGGTTGGTAACCAACTGCTGAAGGGATACGACCAAGAAGTGCCGACATCTCTGAACCACTTTGAGCATAACGGAAAATGTTATCAATAAACATCAATACATCAAGACCTTTTTCATCTCTAAAGTATTCTGCCATTGTAAGACCTGTAAGAGCGATTCTGTTTCTTGCTCCCGGAGGCTCACTCATCTGACCATAGCACAGTGCAACTTTGTCAAGTACATTAGATTCAAGCATTTCGTGATAAAGGTCATTCCCTTCACGAGTTCTCTCACCAACACCTGCAAATACAGACAAACCATCATGTCCCATCGCAACATTGTGGATAAGCTCCATAATAATAACTGTTTTACCAACACCAGCACCACCAAACAAACCAACTTTACCACCTTTTGCATAAGGAGCAAGCAAGTCAACAACTTTAATACCTGTCTCAAACATCTCTGTTGTAGTTGATTGATCAACAAGTGCAGGTGGCTCACGGTGAATTGACCATGTTGGAGCATCTTCTATCTGATCACCCTCATCAATAGTCTCACCGATTACATTAAAGATACGACCAAGTACTTTCTCGCCAACAGGAACCTGAATAGGTGCACCTGTTGCTTTTGCATCCATACCACGAACAAGACCTTCACTCATATCCATAGCAATAGTACGAACTCTACCGTCACCTAAGTGAGCAGCAACTTCCAAAACCAAACGATGTTCAGTTCCATCCAAATCTACCTTAACTTCAATTGCTTCGTTAATTACAGGAAGATAACCATCAAAATCAACATCTACAACCGGGCCCATAACCTGGCTAATTTTTCCTATCATATTTTTCTCCATTATTTCATAGACTCCACACCACTTATTATCTCAATAAGCTCTGTAGTAATAGCAGCTTGACGCGCTTTATTAAATTTAACATTCAACGATCTAACCATATCACTTGCATTGTTTGTTGCAGTATCCATAGCCTGCATACGAGCTGAGTGTTCCGCCGCAACCGAATCGATTAGAGCATAATACATATTGTAACCAACATATTTGCTTACCAAAGAATCTAACATATGTTCTTCATCTTGAGCTTCAACTTCCAACATAGATTTTACTTCATCGCCACACTCATAGGCTTTTGTATCTACCGGAAGTATTTTTTCAACATGCAACTCTTGTGTTATCATGTTTTTGTAACCGTTATAAACGATATGGATAGCATCTATTTTGCCATCTTTATAATCATCCATAGAGGTTTTTATAAACTCATCTGAACGAACTTTATCAGGTCTTGAACTTAAATCACGAACAGAATCAAAAAGCTCCACTTCGTTATAGTTATAATATTCAATACCTTTTTTACCGATACCACGAAGTCGTACTTTAACATCATTGGCTTTGTACTCTTTTAGAAGTTTGTTTACAGCTTTAATAGTCTGAATATTAAAACCACCACACAAACCTTTATCTGCAGTAACAAAGATAACATCTACAGTTTTAGGATTTTCAATCTCACTGAAACAGCGATTGTTAATTCCACCAACTTTATTGCATTTTATACGACCAGCAATTTCGGCAATAACCTGATTCATTTTTGCAGCATAAAGACGAGACCTCTTAGCGAGTTCCTCTGCACGACGAAGTTTGGCAGTTGATACCAATTTCATTGCACGAGTCGTCTTTTGAGTGTTAGAAACACTCTTTATCTGTCTTTGAATTTCTTTCAAGTTTGCCATAAACTATCCCTTATGCTACTACAAAGCTAGCTTTGAACTCTTCAAGTGCTTTGAGTAATAATGCTTTAGTATCATCATCTACTTTAGAAGTACTTCTGATATTCTCAAAAATTTGAGGATAAGAAGCCTCTATAAACGGATACAACTCAGCTTCGAAACGAACAACATTTGACGGAGCCATATCATCCAAGAAACCTTCATTACCTGCAAAGATAATAGCAACTTGTTTCTCAGCAGAAAGTGGTGAAAATGGTCCTTGTTTTAGAACCTCTACCATTCTTTGACCTCTTTCTAGCTGTTGACGAGATGTTTCATCAAGATCTGATGCAAACTGAGCAAATGCCTGAAGTTCACGATACTGAGCCAAATCAAGTCTAAGTGTACCAGCTACCTGCTTAGTAGCTTTAATCTGAGCAGCACCACCAACACGAGATACAGAAAGACCAACATTGATCGCAGGACGAACACCTGAATTAAACAATTCAGTTTCCAAAAAGATCTGACCATCTGTAATAGAGATAACATTTGTAGGAATATATGCCGCAACATCACCCTCTTGAGTCTCAATAATAGGAAGTGCAGTCAAAGAACCAGCTCCCAACTCATCAGAAACTTTTGCAGCTCTCTCCAACAAACGAGAGTGGATATAGAAAACATCACCCGGATATGCTTCACGACCCGGAGGACGACGAAGAATAAGTGACATCTCACGATATGCAACCGCATGTTTTGACAAATCATCATAAACAATAAGACCATGTCTTGCATTATCTCTAAAATACTCACCCATTGTAACACCTGTATATGGTGCCAAAAATTGAAGTGCTGCTGCTTCAGAAGCTGTTGCAGATACAACAATAGTGTATTCCATTGCACCATGCTCTTCAAGTCTTCTAACAATTTGTGCTACTGTTGATTCTTTTTGACCAACTGCTACATATATACAAGATACACCATTACCTTTTTGGTTGATAATTGTATCTATTGCTACTGTTGTTTTACCAGTTTGTCTGTCACCAATAATAAGCTCTCTTTGCCCTCTACCGATTGGAACAAGTGCATCAATAGCTTTAATACCAGTTGCCATTGGTTCATGAACAGATTTTCTAGCCATGATTCCCGGTGCTTTTTCTTCAACAAAACGAGTCTCAGTTGTTTCAATTGGACCTTTACCGTCAATTGGCTCACCAAGTGCATTTACAACACGACCAAGAAGTGCATCACCAACAGGAACTTTAAGAAGACGACCAAGTCTTTTTACACTCATCCCCTCTTTTAGTGCTACACCGCCACCAAGGATAACGATACCTACACTACTCTCTTCAAGGTTCATAACCAGACCTCTGGTTCCCTCTTCAAACTCTACCATCTCTCCAGCCATAACATTGCTTAGTCCGTAAACCTGAGCAACACCATCAGCATAAGAAACAATCTTACCTGTTTCATTAATATCAACACTTAATTCAAAATTGTCGATACGCTCTTTAATTATTGAGCTGATTTCATCAGCTTGAATTTTTGCTACCACTATATATTCTCCCCTCGTTGAAAGTTAAATTGCTTTTATTATATGTTCTATAATTTGAGTATTGATTCTTGTTTTGGAAAAATTAATCTCCACACCTAAATCTTCTACATCAACTTTAATACCATCAAAATCATTTTTCATAAATTCTAAAGTGATTTTAGAATCAAACCTTTTACTTAAACCGCTGCTTAAATCTTCTACAACTTTAGTGTCGATATCACTATCACTGTAAATAACACCGCTATAAGTTTTTGTGGTATGTGCCAAATCTTTTCTTATCTCTTCTGCCATAGCAGGTATGATATCTATACGACCATTTTCCACTATCAACTTAATAAGATTATCTATCTCTTTTGAATCTGCAGATTTGACAGCATCCAACAAAATAGCCAACTTGTCGCTTGATGCAACATTTGGATTATTTATTATGCCAACAAACTTGTCATCTTTGAACGACGATGCCAATGCATTAAAAACATCAGACATTGTCTGCATAGATTGCTCATCAAAACTACCTTTAATAGCTTTTATATATCTTTTTGCTATCAACTCTTCCATACTATGCCACCTTCTTTAAGATAACATTAGCCATAGCTTCTTTGTTGAAGTCATTGCCACTTTGGTCAAGTACTTCTTGAAGAACTTCTTCTACGACACTGCTAACCATTCTTCTTTGTTCAAACTCTTTCAAAGAGTCATGTTGTTTTACCAATGTTTCCAACTCAAGTTCACACTGAGCCATAATGTTATCATTGATAATTTTATTCTCTTTTTTCGTTGAAACAGCTAATTCTTCTGCAAATTTCTCAGCTTCAGAAATTTTCGCCATCGCTTCTTTTTTGAGATTTATCGACTCGTTTAATTTATCTTGAACTTTTTGCAATTCATCAGCAATTGATTGTGATCTTGATGTAAAATAATTTTTTACAGGTTCAGCAACCAAATACCAAATAAGCCCGGCAAAAAGTGCAAAGTTTACAGTTCTCTGAAGTATATCAGTACCTGCATGTTCTGCACCATCACCAGATGCCAATGCATAAGTTGATATCATTAGCATAAATACTAAAATTCTACTCACATCACATCCTTATATCTGACTAAATTTAGCTTTTACAGCTTCTTTAAACAATGGAACCTGAGACATCAAATCACTGCTTAGCTGTTCTTTTGAATTTTGAAGCGATTGTTCAAACTCCAAATATTCACTTGCCAATTCAGCACGTTTTGCCTCTAACTTACTATCTGCTAACTCCTTAGCATCTGCAATAACCTTCTCTCTTAAGGCTGTAGCCTCCAACTTGGCATTCACAATAATTGATTCTGCTTTTGAATTAAGTTCATTGATTTCTTCATCATTTGAGCCCACTTTTCCAAGATCTCTTTTGATGTCTTCATCCCTTTTATTCATAAAACTAATCAACGGATTATAAAGCCAACTATTCAGCACAGCTATAAGTGTAAGAAACACGATTAATGTAGCTATAAGTAGTATCGGATTTATATCTAACATAGCACCTCCTAAAAGTTGCGCCATTATACAATGATAAAATTGAAAGGATAGTTAAAGTTGAAAAAAAATTAAAAAAAATTTTCTTTTTTTTAATTTAATATATATAGTGTGTAGTTTTGAAATTAGCTAGAAAAATATTTTAAGAAGTTTTCTATCTGGACTTCATCATCAAATTCAACTGTGATTTTGTTTTTGGAAGATTTTATCTTAAATCCCAAAGAGGAAACTCTCTCTTTTAGAGTTGAAAAATTATATGAAGTATCGTTATTGTGTTTTAAATTATCTTTGTTTGTATTGGAAGATTTAATCCCTTTTATCATCCCCTCAACATCTCTTACACTCAATTTCTGACCTATAATCGAATTGAGTACAAGTTGCTGTTGTTTCTCATCAAGTCCAACCATAACTTTTGCATGACCTGCTGTGATTTTTTTCTCCACCAGAGCTTTTTGTGTTTTTGGTGACAACTGCAACAATCTTATAGAGTTCGTGATATGTGTTCTGCTTTTGTGTATAACATTTGAGAGTTCCTCATGTGTTATATCATGAAGTTTTATCAACTCACTGTAGGCATGTGCCAATTCTATTGAGTTTAGCTCCTCTCTTTGAATATTTTCTATAAGAGCAAACTGCCTCATCTTTTGTTCATCACTGTTAAGCACAATAGCACGAATTGTTTTCAGTTTTGCAAGTTTTGATGCACGATATCTTCTCTCACCGGCTATAATTATATACCCGTCTATATCTTCTGTGACAACAATAGGTTGGATCAGACCGTCATTTTTTATAGATTCACTCAGTTCATTTAAAGCATCTTCATCAAAATTTTTTCTTGGCTGATACGGATTTGGTCTTATCTCTTTTAAAGATATCTCCACAATAGAATCTTTTTGAGACACCTCATTTTCATACACTTCATCTATCTCACCTAAAAGTTCGCCGAGTCCTCTACCTAGTTTTTGTGATTTCATTATTTTATTATTGCCTGTGCTAAATTTTGATATGCTTTTGAGCCGTTTGATTTTACATCATAAAGTATGACAGGTTTACCAAAAGATGGTGACTCTGCCAGTTTTACATTTCTTGGCACAACTATAAATTTGTTTTTGTCATCTTTAAAAAGTTTACCCTTAAAATGTTGCCTCAAATCTGCAAAAACCTGTTTTGAAAGGTTGTTTTGAGATGAAAACATTGTCGGCAAGAAACCTTTTATACTCAATTTTGGATTGATAGATTTTCTAACAAGTTTTACAGTATTTAGTAACTGAGCCAATCCCTCCAGTGCAAAAAATTCACACTGTATTGGGATTATGATAGAGTTTGAAGCCGATAGGGCATTGATAGTCATAGGACCTAGTGCAGGTGGAGCATCTATAATGATATAATCATAATCTTTTTTTATATTTGATATAGCTTTTTTGAGTACAAGCTCACGACCTTTTGCATTGTTGGCATCATAATACTCTTTTTCGATACCGACAAGTCCTATATTTGAAGGAGCCAGATGCAGTGTCGGCAAATCTGACTTAAGGATAATATCTTTTAGTTTTTTTGTACCGATAAGTACATGATATATATTGAACTCATAATCATTTCTATGAAACCCAAGGGATGTAGTTGCATTTGCCTGTGGATCGGAATCTATCAAAAGTACCTTTTTTTCTGCCACAGCAAGTGAAGCAGCCAAATTAACGGCAGTGGTTGTTTTACCTACACCACCCTTTTGATTTGCAATTACTATCACTTCACTCATCTTCTGCTGTATATCCTCTCGCTGCCACATAAAATTGAACCGTCTTCTTGCAAAACGGCATCACTCAAAGAGATTTTTTGATTGTTGTTATGTGTAAAAAATTTATGGTTCGTGTAAAATTCTAACTTATATTTGCTAAAAACTTGCTTCCATAAGATATTTTTTTTAATTTTTTGCAAATATTTTTGCAATAAAATCTGTTTTGAAATTTTTATATCCAAAACACCAAACATATCTGGTGCTTTTGATATATTTATACCAACACCACAAACAACAATACCACCCATTACATTTGTGATCATACCACCGATTTTCATATCTTTTATATAAAAATCATTGGGCCATTTCAACCATACAGATGAACCAAATTCTGCCAAAACATCTTTTAACAGATATGCAAAATATATAGAAGCGGACTCAAGTCTTAAATCTTTTGGCAACCTTTTAATCTCTATGGCAAAAGATAAAAAAAAATTACCCTCCAACGAATCCCAGCTGTTATCTCTACTCCCCATACCTGCTGTTTGAATATCTGCAACGACGGCACAAGGTGGCATAAGTGTTTTGTTTTTTAGATGTTCTTTTATATACTTGTGTGTAGAATCAACACTCTCAAGTGAGATAATCTTCAACACCAAGCCTTTTTCCGTTTATGTAAGATATTGCATCAGTCTCTTTTTTTGAAGGAGCCTGAAGTGAAAAAACTCTAATTGAACCAACAGCACAACCAACAACAAAACTCTCTTTTGATATTTCTATTATCTTTGCACTCTCATATTTTGTTGCTTTATTTTCAAGTTTTATCTTTTTTAGTTTTAATCCACTCTCAAGAAATATGCCCGGCCAAGGGGTAAAAGCTCTGTATTTGTTATAAATCTTCAAAGCATTGTCAAAATCTACAACACCATCTGCTTTTGTAATTTTTTTACAGTGTGTAACTTTTGATATATCCTGCTTAATTGGCTTGTAGTTTTTAAAATTTTTCAATACATCAATAGTAAGTGATGATGCCAAAGAGGTTAATCGTACAAAGAGTTCCTCCAGCATCATATCTTCATCAACTTCTATTGTCTCAATCTTAATAATATCTCCGCTGTCCAACCCCTCATCCATAAGCATAGCTGTTACACCTGTAATCTTGTCACCGTTTAAAAGGGTTTGTTGTATCGGACTTGCTCCACGATATTGTGGCAAAACAGAAGCATGAAGATTAATACACGGTGCATGTTCCAATATCTCTTTTGGTAAAATCTGACCATAAGCAGCAACAACAATAAAATCACACTCTATACCCAAAACTTCATCAACAACATCACTCTCTCTAAGTTTTGCAGGTTGACAAACTTTTATAGAATGCTTTAATGCAAGAGATTTCACAGGTGGGGCAGTCATAATTTTTTTCCTGCCCACAGGTTTGTCAGGCTGTGTATATACAGCAACCACCTCTATCCCCTGAGAAATAATT
>Ga0256828_1000912_pt1 | contig 19101 bp, 20 predicted proteins | sample CV88metaG_FD_185993 | JGI IMG/M metagenome (GOLD analysis project Ga0256828, IMG submission 185993) | Hydrothermal vent microbial communities from East Pacific Rise, Pacific Ocean - CV88 | ecosystem: Environmental > Aquatic > Marine > Hydrothermal vents | place: Pacific Ocean: East Pacific Rise...
CAAATAGTGTTATCATATGATTAATTTATTTTAAATATAAGGAGATTTTATGTCATGTAGTAGAAAAGCTATAGTTAGAATGGAAGAAGGGTATATGAGACTTACTATTGAGTATGATGACCCAATGTATAAAGCTGAGATATGTAAAGATATTGCTCTTTTGGAACAAAAACTAGATATCTATCCTGAAGTACTTCATAGAAGAGATAATCCAACAAAATGGTTTTGTAGTATAGAATTTTCTGGAGATGATTATATTTGTAGTAGAACCTGTGGAGAATTTATAGAGACACTTATCCATGATTTAGGTATAGAAAAATGTGAAGAGGATTAAAGAGAAAGTGGTTTTTTACCACTCCTCTCCATTTAAATAAGCATCAATAGAGTTAGCTGCATCTCTACCCATACCCATAGCTAGAATAACTGTTGCTTGACCTAATGTTATATCTCCACCTGCCCAAACACCTTTTTTGGTAGTTTTTCCTGTTCTTCTATCTGCCTCTATATTACCCCATTTATTAAGCTTTAGATTTTTTGTAGTCTTGGTTAATAGTGGATTAGCACTTGTTCCTATAGAGATAATTGCCAAATCACAATCTATATACTCATGCTCTCCTGTTGGAATTGGTCTAGCTCGTCCACCCTCATCAGGTTCACCTAGTTTCATCTTTTCACAATTAATTCCTACTAATTTTCCATTAGCATCACCAATAAACTCTAATGGAGAAGTTAAAAACTTAAACTGTACTCCCTCTTGTTCTGCATGATGAATTTCTATTTTTCTTGAAGGAGATTGTTCTCTAGTTCTTCTATATACTATAGTAACCTTTTTAGCTCCAAGTCTAACAGCAGTTCTAGCTGCATCCATTGCTACATTTCCTGCTCCAAGAATAGCAACATTTTTACCAGGAATTATAGGTGTATCATATTTTGGAAAATCAAATGCTTTCATTAAATTGGCACGAGTTAGATACTCATTGGCTGAAAATACACCATTTAAATCCTCTCCAGGGATATTTAAAAAGTTAGGAAGTCCAGCTCCTACACCAATAAATACAGCATCATATCCCATCTCTTCAAGAAGTTCATCTACATCAACAGTTCTTCCTACTACAGTATTACAAACTATCTTGACTCCCAATTTTTTGAGCTGTTCTATCTCATAATCAACAATATTTTTAGCCAATCGAAACTCTGGTATTCCATAAAGCAAAACTCCCCCTGCTCTATGAAAAGCTTCATAAATAGTCACTTCATGACCTTTTTTTGCCAAATCTCCAGCTACTGTAATTCCAGCTGGTCCACTACCAATAACTGCTACTCTTTTACCTGTTGCTGGTGGTATCTCAACCTCATTTGTGACTCCTGTATCTCTAGCCCAATCAGCAATAAACATCTCAAGATTACCAATTCCTACTGGTTCTCTACCTTTTTTCTTGCCAACTACACAAACCTCTTCACACTGTATCTCTTGAGGACACACTCTACCACAAACTGCTGGAAGTGCTGTTTTATCCCATACCGTATTGATAGCTCCATTTAAATCACCCTCTACAATTTGCTCCAAAAATGCAGGAATATTAATTCCCACTGGACACCCTTTTACACATGCTGGGTCTTTGCATTGAATACATCTAGCAGCCTCATATTGAGCCTCTAAAAGACCAAAACCTAAAGTCACCTCAGAAAAATCTTTATTTCTAACCTCTGGTGCCTGTTCTGGCATATGCTGTCTTGGTATTGCTCTTCTCTCTTTTTTGCTTAGATATTTTGCCTCTACTTCATAATCCATCTCTATGCCTCCTGCTCAAAAGAATATTTTTCTGAATACTCTTCTTCTGCTTTATATGCTAAAAGTCTTCTCATTAGTCCATCAAAATCAACTTGATGTCCATCAAATTCAGGTCCATCAACACAAGCAAATTTTGTCATACCCCCAATAGTTACACGACAACCCCCACACATACCTGTACCATCTATCATAATAGGATTTAGACTTACAGTTGTAGGAACGCTATACTCTTTGGTAAGTTTAGAAACAAACTTCATCATAGGTACTGGTCCAATAGCAACCACCTCAGCTACATCTTCACTCTCCAATATCTCTTTTAACTCTTCAGTTACAAATCCATGTCTTCCTTCTGAACCATCATCTGTACAAATTCTAAGCTCATGAGAAACTTTTTGCATCTGCTCTTTCATTATTATATAATCTTTATTTCTAGCTCCTACTATAGCTATAACTCTATTTCCTGCTTGATACATAGCTCTAGTAATAGGATGTAAAACTGCTGTTCCTGTTCCACCTCCTACACATACAACTGTACCTTTTTTTTCAATATGAGTAGGTTGTCCTAGAGGTCCAACAACATCTTTATAACTATCTCCAACTTTTAGCGTAGAGAAGAGTTTAGTACTCTTACCTACTATCATATAAATAATAGTAATAGTACCTTTTTCTTTATCAACATCAGCCATAGTAAGAGGTATTCTCTCACCATATTCATTTGCTATAAGTATAACAAACTGTCCAGCTTTTGCTTTTTTGGCAATTTGTGGGGCTTCTATCTCATTGAGGATAATAGTACCATGTGCCATCTCTTCTCTTTTAACGATTTTATACATAAGTTCTCCTACCTATTAGAATAAATGATAAGCATCATAATTAAAATAGATTATAATGCAATATTGTTTAATTGATTTTGAAATTTTGTTATAAAAAAACATTTTTTATAGAAATATGCTACAATTCATTAATATCTAAGTAGGAATTAATAATGGAAGAGAAAACTACAGAAAAAAAAATAATTGAGTATAAACCATTTATTTTTAAAGGTAATAGTAGAGAATTTTTTCGTATATGGATAGTCAATATAGCACTTACTATTTTAACTCTAGGAATATATTCTGCATGGGCAAAAGTAAGAACCAATAGATACTTTTATGCCAATACCTATTTAAACAACTCGAATTTTGAATATAATGCTAACCCAAAAAGAATATTAGCAGGTAGAGTTATAGTTGTTGGTCTTTATGGACTATTTATACTATTTTCTCAATATTTAGCAATGTATCATCTAGCTATAGGAATTTTTGTTATAGCAATACTAGCTTTGCCTTGGCTAATTCGTCAAGCAGTCAGTTTTAAACTTAGAAATACCTCTTATCGTAATGTTCCTTTTAGGTATATTGGAAAAACAAGGTCATTTTACTATTTTTTTATTATTAATGCACTTTTACCTATTTTATTAATTATAATAATATCTGTTATTATCCATATAAAACTTATAAGTGCCATATTAATATTTTTAGTATCAGGATATATCTATATAAAATTCAAAGAATTAATTATAAATAACTCATACTATGGAGCTAATGGTAGATTTAGATTTTTTGGTACAATAGGTGAAGTCTATGGTATATATCTAAAAATTGCTGGTTGGTTACTAATTATTGGTTTATTAGCTACAATTTGTCTAGCAATAGTATCTGAAATCATAGGGAATATAGAGTTTTTATCTGAATTTATACATAAAATAAAAGCTCAAATGGATAATCCATCTCAACCATTTTTAGTTCTATTTATATCTATATTAATGACTTTTATATATTTACCTATAATTTTTTTCCAAAAAGGTTTAAGTGACGCATATCATTTAAATTTTGTTAATAATAATACTCTACTTAATAATGCTCACCTAAAAGGAGATATAAATCCTCTAAAATTAGCTTGGATAAGTGCTACTAATATATTAGCTATTATTCTATCACTTGGATTATTATATCCATGGACAAAAATAAGATATTTTAAATATAAATTAGAACATATATATTTCAGATGTTCTGATTATGAACAGTTTAAATCTTTAGGATATGAGACTGGTTCTGCATTAGGAGAAGAGAGTATCGATTTTTTTGATATAGATATAGGACTTTAATTATGTTTATCAATGCACTTTTATATGATGGAAAAAACTCAATAGAACACAAAGTAATTATTGAATTTACAAAAGACAAAAGAGTTAAAATAAATTCTCATAATATTGATATATCTATAACTGAAATAGAGATAGAATCAAGATTAGGTAATACTCCTAGAGTATTTGAATTTCCAAATGGTATTCGTTGCAAAAGTATAGAAAATAGTAAAATAGATGAAATACTAAAGCAGTTAGATATAGAAACATCTAAAACACACAAAATAGAAAGCTCATGGAGATTAACGGTAGGTGCAGTTTTTATTACGATATTTTTTATTTGGTTTTCATTAACTATCGGGGCTAACTATACTGCTAATATTATAGCATCTATATTACCAAATGATGTTTTAAATGATATTGGACATACTACACTTGAAGAGTTAGACAAAAAATATTTAAATATAAGCAACTTATCCAAAAAAAATCGTGCTATTATACAAGCACAATTTGATAGATTAACAGAAAATGAAGATATCCACTATCAATTACATTTTCGTTCATCTCAAAAAATAGGTGCAAATGCTTTTGCTTTACCATCAGGAGATATTGTATTAACAGACCAACTAGTTAAACTAAGCAAGGATAAAAAGTTTAGAGATATATTAGGAGTATTAGCCCATGAAAAAGGTCATATAGTAAAAAAACATACTCTAAAAATCGCTATTAAAACAGGAATTTCAGGAGCAATATTAGGCTATATAACAGGTGATATATCTATATTGGTTACAGCTATTCCTACGGTTATTATCAATAGTAGTTATAGTAGAGACTATGAAAGAGAAGCTGATGAGTATGCTGTTTCCGAATTAAAAAGATTAAATGTATCTACAAAATATATAACCCAACTATTTGAAGAGTTAGAAAAAGAGAATAAAATAGATGAGAATAATACTATTAATTCTCTAATATCTTCTCATCCTATTACAAAAGAGAGAATAGAGTATTTTAAGAGTCATATAAAATAAATATTAAAACAAAGAATATTCCTCTTTAATTTTAGGTAACATACTCTTATCAAGAGCATAAACAAAAGCATAATTATAATATGCTGTTTTTAAAATCTCTCTAGCCTCTTCTATACTATTATACCAATTTGGTCTATCAACTCCATCAACTTTTGTTTTTGGAGGAGTCAATACTATAGTCTTGACCCATGCACCGTTATATCTAACATACTCTCTAGCTTTATATATATCATTGAGATTATCTGTAAATATTGCTACTTTGTCACTTTTGCTAGGTTTACTTATATTTAAAAATCCATCTATAAATACAGGTACAAAATGTTTGGTATATTTGACTCTATCCAAATCATAAAGTAAATTATGTTCATCACAAAACTCTACTACTCTTTTGAGATAGTCAACATGAAATGGAGTTATCTCTTTTTCTTGATAGATATACCCATTGATTTTAAATGTTGTTCTAAATAGAGTATCTGTAATAATCTCACAACTTGCCTCTTTGTTTAATATAGATACATCGGGCTTTATCATTTTCATTAATGGTTCATCTGTACCAACAAACATTTTAGAATCTGAATTTAGAATTTTTTCAAATAATTTTCTCCAATTATTTGGCAAAATCTCAAAATTTCTCTTTTTGGTTACTATCATTTTCAAAAAAGATAATTCATGCTCTGTAAATAGATAAAAACTAGCATCTCTATTAATCAATACATATCGTATAAGCTTAAAACTTGCCTTTTGAATATCATCAACCTGTATCCATGCTACCTCATTATCTGTTATTTTAATAGCTGGGTCAGAAAATATAATAGCATATGCACCTTTTGCCAAAGCACTCTGAATATCTTCACTATTATTAGAGATAAATAAATCTCCCTCATCTATTTTGGATGGATATACCGATACAGAATTAACTGCTCTTATTGTAGGTTCTGATATAACTACACCTGCTGTTAAATTTAATAAATCTTCTATTTTCATAAACACCCTAACTAATTGGAGTTCCAACTTTTTTTGATTTTTCTGGACGAATTAAACATAACCCATCTTTATCTTTTGCAGCGAGTAACATACCCTCACTCTTCATACCCATAAGTTTTGCTGGTTTTAGATTGGCTACAACACACACTTGAGTATTTAATAAATCTTCAGGACTATACCACTCTTTAATACCTGCTACAACCTGCCTAGGTTTATCTTCTCCTATATCAACCTGTAATAGTAATAATTTTTTACTCTTTTTTACCTCTTTAGCTTCTACTACTGTTCCTATTTTTAGAGATGTTTCAAAAAATTGGTCTATACCTATTAATGCTATATTATCAGATTTTTTATTACTCTCTTCTTTTTTATTCTCTTTTGATTTATTTTGAGTATTTTCTGATTTTTTCTCTTCTAATAACTGTTCTTCTATTCTAGGGAATAGTGGTTCTCTTCTTTGAGTAACAAATGGTTCTAAAATCTCATTATTTCTTATAATTTTTTCAAAACTCTCTATAGTTATATCAAATCCTAAAGCATTAGCTATAACAGTAGTGGTCTTTGGCATTACAGCATGAAGCATTAGAGATACTTTTGCTAAAATAGTAGCTATTAGTCCATTTAGAGCCATTGTCTCTTCGGTTTTACCCTCTTTTATCATTGTCCATGGTTGATATTTGTCTATGGCTCTATTGGCAATAGTTAGGGGTCTCCATAACTCCTCTAGGTATCTGTGAAGTTGTAGCTCAAAAATATATGGTTCTAGTTTATCAAGTGATGCTTGAACCTCATCCAATTCAGTTTTATAATATTTTTCTACCAAATCACACTCTACTCTACCCTCAAAATATTTGCCACTCATACCTATAAGTCTATTAAGCAAGTTACCCAAATCATTTCCGAGGTCAGAGTTTATTCTATCTATTAAAGCTCTTTGAGAAAAATCACCATCACCACCAAAAGGAACCTCTCGGAGCATAAAATATCTAAAATTCTCTAATCCATAAGCGTCTGCTACCTCTTTTGGATTTACTACATTGCCTTTGGATTTACTCATCTTTTCGCCATTTCTAGTCCACCAACCATGAGCACCTATATGTTTTGGTAGTGGTAAATCTAGGCTCATTAAAAATGCTGGCCAATATATAGCATGAAATCTAAGAATATCTTTACCTATTAGATGTACTCTAGCTGGCCAAAAGTCCATTTTGTCTTCATCACCACCATATCCAAGAGCTGTTACATAGTTCATCAAAGCATCAAGCCACACATACATTACATGTTTTGGGTCATTAAATCTCTCTGGAAGTTTTACTCCCCAATCAAAACTTGTTCTAGTAATAGAGAGGTCATTTAATCCACCCTCTACAAAACGGATTACCTCATTTCTCTTGCTCTTTGGTAATATACAATTTGGATTGTCCCTATACCACTTTAGAAGCTTATCTTGATATTTAGAAAGTCTAAAAAAGTAACTCTCCTCTTCGACAATAGAGGTTGGCTTTCCACAATCTGGACAAAATTCACCATCAACTAATTGAGTTTGAGGGAAAAATGTCTCACAAGAGATACAGTAGTGTCCACTATAAACATCTTTGTATATATCACCTCTATCATACATAACACTAAAGGCTTTTTGAACACCTCTCATATGTTCAGCATCAGTTGTACGGATAAATTTATCATAAGATATATCAAATTCATCCCAAAGCTCTCTAAATTTTGCAGAGATTTCATCAGCATAGGCTTGGGTATCTTTTCCTCTTTTTTTAGCAGCCTCTTCGATTTTTTGACCATGTTCATCAGTACCTGTCAAAAAGAAGGTATCCTGACCAATAAGTCTAGCGTATCTAGCAAGTGTATCAGCAATAATAGTAGTATAAGCGTGTCCTATATGAGCGACATCGTTTACATAATAAATGGGTGTTGTAATATATGATTTGTGACAAGACATAATATGAAGTTCCTTAAACAGATGAGTTTATTTTGCGTATTTTATCGAAAATATACTTTATAAAGGTCATCAGATATTTTTATTTGAAAAAAGATTAGGTAGAATTTTAATATCTACCTAAAAAATAATATCAATTTGCACTCATAGAACTAATCTCTGTAATATAATGCTTATTTCCATTATTATCAGTAACAGTATAGTTTGTCATTCCTCCAAAGTTTCCTCTAAAATTTTCATCATTATTATCTTCATCATCATAATAAGAATCTGGACAAGTTGTTCTAATTGTATCTGCTCTATCTCCACCACTCCAATCTAATAAATTCTCTATAACTTCACTGTCATTAGTTATAGTAGTAGGTAAAGGTGATGCAAAAGTCTCTACACAATCATAATTTTCTATAGATGAACTAACTTTATGATGAATAGTACCAGCTTGATAATTATATGTATCTAAAGAGGTAAAATTAATACCATTTACTACACCTACATACTCTTCTTGTTTTATAAGTTGTGTAACAGTTAAAGAGTTTACTCCATTTTTTAGTTTATATTCTGCATAAGTAAAACCTGCTCCACTATCTACACACTCTACAAGGATATCACCATTTGCTAAATATTTAACATCATAAGAAAATCCATTCATATTTATAACTTCAGGGTCACATACAACAGTTGTTGATACTGGAGAGATAGAAAATTGGCTATTCTGCACATTAGCACTTCCTGTTGAATTGCCACTATTTGATGTATTGGCACTTCCTGTTGAACTACCACCACTTGATGTATTAGCACTTCCTGTTGAACTACCACCACTTGATGTATTAGCACTTCCTGTTGAACTACCACCACTTGATGTATTCGCACTTCCTGTTGAACTACCACCATTTGATGTATTGGCACTTCCTGTTGAACTACCACCATTTGATGTATTGGCACTTCCTGCTGAACTACTACTATCAGATGAATTAGTATCACTATCTCCACATCCTATAAATGACATAGATGTAACTAATAAAGTAACTAAAACTAAAGAAAATTTCATCTTAACTCCTTATATTTTTAATTTAATTATACCAAAAAAATATGTCAAAAAAATATCTATTTTAATTTATTACGAACATTATATAAATTCCAATAAATATCAATTGCCTCTTCTAACTCTTTTTCACTTAATTTACTCTTTTCCTTGATACCAAAACGGTCTATAAACAAATCAGACATTACAGATAATTTTTTATCTGGTTTTATCAAATAGCCCTTTATAGCAGCTTTTACTGTTATCTCTCCACTATAAACTTTGAGATAAGCCATAAACATTCTCTGCAAAGAAGCTGGTAGATGTTCATGACACTCTTTGCAATTTCTCTCAAATACATTTTGAGAAAAAAGTGTAATTGAAAATAATACTATTAAACCTACTGTTTTAATTAGATTTTTCATCTATAACATCCTTTGAAAAATCAACTCTAAATGTAGTTCCCTCTCCTAACTTAGATGTAACTGTAATCTCAAATCCATACTCATCAGCAATACTTTTTACAATATTTAATCCTATTCCAAAACCACCTACACTATTATTAAATCTACTATATCTATCAAAAACTGAACTAATTTTATCTGATTTAATACCTATTCCTGTATCTGATACCACAAAATAATTCTTTCTCAAAACTATTTTTATCGTACCATTTCTTTTATTATATTTAATAGCATTTGATATTAAATTATCTATCATTCTAGCAATCTTGACAGGGTCAATCAACAAAGAAGCATCCTCTAAATCCAAATCAAATGATATTTTTTTAGAATTTGCCAAAATATAAAAATAGTCAACTCTATCTAAAAATAAAGCTTTTAAATCTACTATTTCATCTTTTGAAATTCTCTGATGTCCCAAAACTAAATATGTCAAATCTTGATATAAATGCGATACTGTTTTAGCCGCAATATTAATTCGAGAGAGTTTTTTAATATTTTTCTCACTCATTATAGATGTATCCATCATCTCGATATTAGCCAAAATTGCAGAAATTGGTGTATTGAGTTCATGAGTTGTATCTTTTATAAAATTATCAAGTAACTCAATAGAGTTCTTCATAGGTTTTAAAAATAGTTTAACAAAGAAAAGCCCAAATATAGCCAAAACTATTAACATAATAGTCCCCAATGCTAATATATGCAAAATAGTATCTCTATACCAGCTTCTATCTTCATCTATTTCTATAATCAAATACATAGCACCTAAATAGTAATCATCAAGATATTTAATAAAATGTATTTTGTCCCCTGCTCTATAGATTACTTTATCTAAATCAACTTTATTATTTTCAAGTGTAGAAAATATTAAAACTCTCTCTATATCATATATAGCACTATTAAATCTACTATCTCTTGGATATTTATCTCTAGCTGGAAAATAGTGATGTAATATTTTAAGCCTTTTGACCTGTTCTGTAGCATATCCTGATAGAACTGTTCTTTGATTGGAAAACATCAATTTCTCCTGACTTTGATAATAAAAAATACTCAAAAGAGAAATAAGAACCAATACCAAAAATATATAAAGTGCAAGAAATCTTCTAAGAGATTGCTTCTCATTGTTGAGAAGTAAACTTATATCCCTGTTTTTTAATGCTGACAATTCTATCCTTACCTATGATTTTACGAATATTTTTAATATAAGTTCTCAATGCTGTATCACTTGGGTCTTCATCAAAATCCCATAACTCTTTATAAATTCTATCATGAGATATAACCTCATCTTGATGTTTCATAAAAAGTTTAAACAGAGCAGACTCTTTATTACCCAAAGTTTCAGCTTTACCATCTACTATTAATTCATTTGATTTAGTATTATAAGCTATATTTTCACTCAAAGAGATAAGGTCACTAGCCTCATGAAAAAAGCCCCGACGAAGTAAAGTCTCTACACGAATAAGTAACTCTTTGAGTACAAATGGTTTTCGAATATAATCATCACAACCACTTTTGAACCCTTTTTCCAAATCATCAACTCCATCCAAAGAGGTAATAAATATAGATGGAGCTACTACTCCATTTTCTCTAGCCTCTTTAAGTAGAGTAAAACCATCAACACCAGGAGTATTGACATCTAATAAAAGTAAATCATATTTACTCTCATATAATCTATCTTGTGCTTCATAACCGTCATACACACTATCTATAGTATAACCCTCATCTTCCAAAAAATCGGTTATAGTATCATTTAGATTAGCATCATCTTCCAGTAATAGTATTTTTGCTTTAGGCATCATATACTCCTGATAAAATTTAGATATAATATTATATCATAAATTTATACAAAAGTTATACAAACTGTCTTACCCAATTCACTAATCTTTGCGCACTCATTGCACCTGATACTCTATCAACCTCTTTTGTACCTTTAAAGACTATAACTGTAGGAATACTTTGAATATTATAAACAGCACCCAAATCTTGATGCTCTTCTGTATTTACTTTTAAAAATATAGCTTGAAGAGGCATCATTTGAGCAGCTTCTTCATATGCAGGTGCCATCATACGACAAGGTCCACACCAAGGAGCCCAAAAATCAACAACCACAGGAATATCACTATTAACTAATACATGTAATAGACCACTCTTATCAACCTCTATAGGTTTATAATCTAACATTGACTCTTTACAGCTACCACAATTAGCTTTTTTATAACTCTCTTTTTTTGGTATTTTATTTACTTTTGCACAGTGGGGACATACAACTTTTATACTCATACTTACAATTCCTTTTATTTTTTATGTCATTATAACTCATAAATATTAACAAATCATCAATATATAGTAATAATTTGATAAAATTATATTATCATAACAAAAAGTAAACCGATGAAAGTTTTTAAATATTTATTATATATTATCTTATTAATCATAAGTATAACTTCTTTATATTTAGCAGTAGCATATATATTAACACTATTTCCTCAAAATATAAAAACAAATCTTAGCAAAAACAAAACCATATATATATATCATGATATTATGCACAGTGATATTATTTTAAATCTAAAAAAATCAAATTATAATTGGAAAAAAATTTTACCCCAATTACTTAGAAATAAAAAAACAGGATATATATCATTTGGTTGGGGAGACAAAGAGACATATCTCAATACACCTTTATGGAGTGATTTAAAAATTTCAACTGCATTTAAAGCTTTGTTTATCAATACACCATCATTAGTTCATGTTCAATACTACTATAATATAAATCAAAATCAATATATCAAAAAATTAAAAGTAACACCTAATCAATATAAAGCTATAGAGCAAAATATATTAAAAAGTTTTGGTTCTAAACCGATATTTGTTCATAAAGGATATGGAAAAAATGATATATTTTATAGTTCTATATATAAATATAATATAATTAATACATGTAATACAAGAACAGGAGATATTTTAAGAGACTCAAATATAACTATAAGTTACTGGACACCTATAAGCTGGTGTGTTATAAATTCTTTACAATAAATATAATCAATGAGTTTTTCTAAATATTTTATGATAAGATTTCATAACTATTTAGAACAAGGATAAAATATTGTTAAGCACAGTAAATATAGTACAAAGATATGGTAAAAGAGTACTTTTTGATAAAATAAATATAACACTAGATGCAGGAAAAAGATATGGTCTTATAGGAGCCAATGGAGCAGGTAAATCAACTTTTTTAAAAATACTTTCAGGAGAAATAGAGCCAACAGATGGTGAAGTTCATATTCAACCAGGTCTCAAACTAGGTGTTTTGGGACAAAATCAATACGCTTTTGAAGATTTTACACTCAAAGACGCAGTTTTATATGGTAATAGAAAGTTATATGATGCCCAAAAGGAAAAAGAAAAACTCTATATGGAAGGCAATTTTGATGATGATGCTGTTAATGCTAGATTGGGCGAACTTGAAATGATATGTGCCGATGAGGACCCAACCTATGAATCAGAAGTCAAAATAGAAAAACTACTAGAAGCTTTGGGATTTCCATCTTCACAACATAATGATTTGATGAGTTCACTAACTGGTGGTGATAAATTTAAAATTCTCTTGGCTCAAGTACTATTTTTAAAACCTGATATATTATTACTAGATGAGCCTACTAATAACTTGGATATTGAGACTATATCATGGTTAGAACATGAACTAAAAAGACACGAAGGAACTATGGTTGTAATCTCTCATGATAGACACTTCCTTAATAATGTAGTTACTCATATCTTGGACCTTGATTTTCAAAATATCAGAGAGTTTACAGGAAACTATGACGATTGGTATATCGCTGCAAATTTATTGGCAAAACAGGCACAAACAAGTCATGAAAAAGCTATGAGAGAAAAAGAGGAGTTAGAAAAATTTATTGCTAGATTTTCAGCTAATGCCTCAAAAGCAAAACAAGCTACAAGTCGTCAAAAACAATTAGAAAAACTAAATATAGAAGAGATAAAACTCTCTTCAAGAAGAGACCCCTCTATTATGTTTAAACCTCATAGAGATATAGGCAATGAAGTTTTAGAAGTTTCTAATCTAGCTAAATCTTATGGAGATGACAAAGTTTTTGAGAATATATCATTCAAAGTTGAAAAAGGTGACAAAATAGCACTAATTGGTGGAAATGGTGTCGGTAAATCCACACTACTAAATATCCTAATGGGTCAACTAAAAGCAGATAGTGGCAAATATAATTGGGGTCAAACTATTACTACTACATATTTTCCTCAAAATACAACTGATATAGTAACAGGTAGTGAAACTCTATATGAATGGATACAAGGTCATGACCCAAAATGGCATATAGATGAAATAAGAAAATGTCTAGGTAGAATGCTATTTTCAGGAGAAGAACAGAGTAAAGCAGTAGATAGCTGTTCAGGTGGAGAAAAACATAGAATAATGTTATCAAAAATGATGATGGATAGTGCAAACTTTTTAGTCCTAGATGAACCAAATAATCATTTGGATTTAGAAGCAATTGTAGCATTGGGTGAAGCTCTACACAACTATAAAGGTGGTGTAATTTGTGTATCTCACGATAGAGAGCTAATTGATGCTTTTGCAAATCGTATTATCAAAATAAATGAAGATGGCTCTATTATTGATTTTGAAGGAGATTATGAAGCATTTGTAGCAGAATATGAGTAAAATTGTTACAATAGAGTAAAAATCATGTTATAATTTAACAAAAAAAAGGATAAACAATGAAACTCTTGAAATTGATTTTATTGGTATCTGGATTGTTAAATGCTACAGATATATCACAAAGCTTAGTTGAAAAAGTAGCTCCTCTTTTGTGTAAAAAAGAGTCTATTGTTGAATGTAACTCAAATAGTTATCTAGTTACAAATAAAGATTTTAAACTAGATAACAATCGTCTTTTAATCTTTTTTCATATTTATAATCCAAATGCACCTCTTTATCGACATGGAATTCAAAATGCTATAGTTTTATTTGATATAGATGGAAATTTTCAAGTAATTGGTACTCTATCTGGCTCTATTGATTTTATTAAAAGATCCCCAAAAGGTGGCATATGGGTATCTCATCCATGGAATATAGAAGGAACCACTCCATCTATTTCTTACACTAGAAAAGGAGAAAAATGGTCTAAAATAGTATTACCTCCAAACAGATTTAAACTCTCTATTGAATGGGTAGATATATGTCTTAGATGGATGGATATTGCTCTAAAAATTAGTAGTGACAATATAGTTAGTTATTGGAAAGCACCATACTTTAAAGCTATAAGAGCTAATCCAAAATGGATAGAAATAGACAAATATGAGTATAATTCAATGAGATGTTTAAGTGCAGATGCTTTTAATAATAATTGGCAAAAAGTAGATACTCAAAATACTTTAATATTTAGCAATAATAAAAATTCTAATAAATTAATTATTCCAAAAAAAATTCCTCTAAAAAATATAACTAATAGTCTATACTCTATTCAAGTAGGTCACTTTAATCGCAAAGAGAGTATGGATATAGTATCAAAACAACTCAATGAAGTAATAGCATATCCCCTAATATCCAAAACCTTTTCAAATAATACATATAAACTATTTTTAGGAACATTCAAAACTCCCCAAGAGGCAAAAGATGCACTAAATAGATTAAAGAGAAGATATAAAAAAAATATATATATCAATGAAGCTTTTATTACAAAACTACCTAGATGAGATATAAAAACCTCATCTTTTATTCTCATTTTTTATCATTGAAAGTGACACTATGATAAAATACCATTTTTTAATCAAAGGATAATCAAACAATGAATTTTTTAGAAATAATCAGCAATATAGCATTTGTTTTAGCACTTGGCTACTATTTTATGACCAATATGCAATGGTACAGTTATAAAATAGAAAGAGTCATATTTCATCATACAAAATCATGGTGGCATTGGGTATATTTTGTAGCACCTCTATTAGCATATTTTATTTTGAGCAAATTTCATTTGAGTATTATTGCCACTATTATATATATAGCTATGCTCTATAAATGGACAAAAGAACAAGACAAACCTCTGGTTTTTACAAATAGAGTCAAAAGATTTTTTGCATCTTTGATATTTTTTGTACTATTTGCTATTATGATTTCTATTGGTACAAAACATGCTAGTTTTGCTGTAATTATTCCACTATTTTTAGCCTATTTAGTCTCTTTGATGATGGAAAAATTATTATTTAAAGGTTTTATTATTAATGCAGAAAAAAAATTAAAATCTATGCCTAATATGATAGTAGTAGGTGTGACTGCTAGTTATGGCAAAACCAGTATCAAAAACTATATAGCTCATATATTGTCAGCCAAATATAAAGTATATGCTACTCCTCGTTCAGTCAATACATTTGGTGGTGTACTCAAAGATATAAATGAAGATTTACCATCAGATACAGAAGTCTATATAGTAGAAATGGGTGCTAGAGGAGCAGGAGACATCAAAGAGATAGCTCAATTTGTAAATCCACACTTTGCAATAGTAGGCAAAATAGGACCAGCTCATATTGAATATTTTGGTTCTTTAGAAAATATTAGAAATACTAAAATGGAAATACTCTCATCCAATAGATTAAAAGAGGCATGGGTACATGATAGTGCAATGATAAAACCTGAAAAAAATATACACACATTTGGAAAAGAGATACACAATATCCAAGCAACTTTAGATGGATTATCTTTTGAAATAGACAATGAAACATATCAAGCAAATATTTTAGGAAGTTTCAATGCAATAAATATAACAGCAGGAATAAAAATAGCCCAAGCTTTGGATATAGATACACAAACTATAAAAAAACAACTAAAAAGCCTAAAACCAACTCCTCATAGACTTCAAAGAATAGATGCAGGAGGCAAAGTAATTATAGATGATAGCTTCAATGGCAATATAGATGGAATGTTAGAAGGATTTAATCTCGCATCCACTTACAAAGGTAGAAAAGTCCTTATAACCCCTGGTTTGGTTGAAGTTGATAATGAATTTAATATAAAAGTAGCCAAAAAAGCAAATGATATATTTGATTTGATTGTAGTTACAGGAGATTTAAATTATGATATATTTAAACAATATATAGATAATAATAAATTAATCAAATTAGAGAGTAAAGATAAAATGCAAGATATGCTTATAGAACATACAAAAGCAGGTGATTTAATTTTATTTGCTAATGATGCTCCAAGCTTTATTTAATTAGTTAGTGGATTAGATTTTTATCTTTTCCACTAAATCTAAACCAAAACCAGCCAATCCCACAAACTCTGTATCTACAGTAGAGGTAAGTAATCTAATATCTTTAATACCCAAATCTTTTAATATTTGAGCTCCTACTCCAAACTCTTTTGCTTGTTCTTTTGATATAGTTTTAGTATCCAAAAATACTAATATTCCTCCATTTTCTCGAAGATAATCTAATGATTTTCTCATATTATCAAAAGAATTAGAGTTAATAATCAAATCAACATCCAACCCAACATTATGAAATTTGACATTAGTAACATCTCCTATATTTCCGAATTTTATAACCTTGTGAATTCTACCTAAATGGTCTTCATAGTTAATCTTTTCTACTTTTTGCCCCATTAAATCTATCTCTTTTTTATTAATACATACTACTAATTTTTCATTTGATAGACGATACTCTATTAAATCAGAAATATAAACTATAGGAATGTTATGTTTTTTAGAAAAAGCCTCCAAATCATTATGCCTAGCCATAGTTCCATCATCTTTGATAATCTCACAGATAACACCAACTGGTGCCAAACCAGCCAATTTACAAATATCTACTGACCCCTCAGTATGTCCTGTTCGAACTAATACTCCTCCATCTTTTGCAATTAGTGGAAATATATGCCCAGGGCGAACAAAATCTTCAGGAGTTGTTAAAGGATTTGCCAATTTTGAGATACAATCATCTCTCTCTACAGCAGATATACCAGTAGTAGCTGTAGCCGAATCAATAGAGACTGTAAAAGCTGTCTCATGATTTGAATCGTTATTACTTACCATTGGAATTAAATGTAATTTTTTAGCAATAGCTTTAGTAACAGGAGTACATATTAATCCCCTAGCCTCTTTTGCCATAAAATTTACATGTTCAGGAGTAGAAAAAGTTGCTGCATATACTAAATCTCCTTCATTTTCTCTATCTTCATCATCCATCATAATTACCATACGACCTTTTTTTATCTCTGATATAGCTATCTCTACTCTTTTTAATGCTTCATTTGACATATAATTTTTCCCTTTTTTTTATAAATAGACATTATTATACTATTTTTTTAATAGAAACCCTTGACATTTATGTAATTTTTCTCTATAATGCCGTCCACACAAACTAAGTGTAACAGAATGATTGGGGTATCGCCAAGCGGTAAGGCCACGGTTTTTGGTACCGTTATTCGGGGGTTCGAATCCCTCTACCCCATCCATTCCTTAACTGTCGCGGGATAGAGCAGTTCGGTAGCTCGTCGGGCTCATAACCCGAAGGTCGTTGGTTCAAATCCTTCTCCCGCAACCAATTTTTAACTATCGCGGAATAGAGCAGCTTGGTAGCTCGTCGGGCTCATAACCCGAAGGTCGTAGGTTCAAATCCTTCTTCCGCAACCAAAATTCAAAACTTCTTTTTTAATATCTTTTTATCAAAATTCAATCTACTTTGCAAAATATATATTTATAATCACTTTCTCTTTATATCAATGAATAATAGATAGGGATGGAAATCATAATAAAAAAACTCCCATTACCAATATATAGATATAGAAAAAAAAATCTTAAAAAAGCTATATTGGCAAATTTGAATGAGATTGCTAGGACTATACCAAATCAAAATATTATTATAAACTCTTTGGTTTTACAAGAGGCAAGAGTTAGAGGGATAAATTATTCACGATTAACAATATATAATAAGAGAGTGTTAAACAAATTAGTTTAATGCTTTAGACTTATTTGATTATATAGTATATTGCATTATAATTTATATTTAAAAGAAATATTTTTTATATAAATATTGAATTATTTAATATGTTAAAAAATGGAGTTAAATAATACATATATGAAAAATAAGTTAAAAAAACATAAAAAATTTAACATATTTTTGTAATATGCCGAAAAAAAAGATAGAGTTAAACAATATGAGAATTAATTTATATAAAACTATACACAGGAACATGATAGTTACAAAACTTGAGATATTAGAACAAAAGTTAATATCTCCAACTCTTAGAAAAGCAAATAAAATAAAAATTAATTATAACAATGTCCCTTTAAAAAGAGAGCAACAAATTATAGGACTAATAAAACAAAATCCTAAAATAACCCTATCAAAAATAGCCTCTATTTGTAATGTAAGCGAAAAAACAATCCAAAGAGATATAGCCAAGCTAAAAAAAAGTGGTAAAATAAAAAGAGTTGGAAGTTTTAAAAGTGGATATTGGGAGATATTATGAAAATACAGTTTGAGCCGAATTTAAAGTATCAACAAGAGGCAGTTAGTGCAATTACTGATATTTTTGATGGGCAAGAGATTTGCCAAAGTAACTTTAGTGTGCCATCATTTGATACTAAAGGCTGTATGATTATGTGATTTATGACTCTGATATAGAGAAAAACTTTGCTATATCATTTGAGAGTAACCCTATTATGGTAAAACTCTATGCAAAATTGCCAAATTTTTTTAAGAT
>Ga0256828_1000913_pt1 | contig 19096 bp, 13 predicted proteins | sample CV88metaG_FD_185993 | JGI IMG/M metagenome (GOLD analysis project Ga0256828, IMG submission 185993) | Hydrothermal vent microbial communities from East Pacific Rise, Pacific Ocean - CV88 | ecosystem: Environmental > Aquatic > Marine > Hydrothermal vents | place: Pacific Ocean: East Pacific Rise...
CTCTTGTGAGTCATCTTTTTTCTTCTCTTTTGAAACTTCTTGAGGAGATACTTCAGGAGCTTCTTCGATAGAGCCTACATCTTTTCTCTCTCTAAAGATAGATTTTGTCCAGCTTACTACTCCTCCAAAAACTCCATCAGCTGGAGCACTCTCTTTATAGACAAACTCATCATCATATCGATAGATATCCAACTTACTCTTTAGCTCACGAGATACCATCTCACAGGCTACCTCAAAAGCTACATCATTTTGGTAGTAGATACTCCCTCTATTTTGGATATCTCTAGCAAAGTATAAATCTAAAATTTTTTGAGCCAATCTATCTTTATATCTTCTTGATACCCAAGTAACCAGTAGAGGGCTATTGTTGATACTACCACTAAAGCCATCTTTAACCAGTAAGCTAAATATCTGATTAAAACTCTTATATCTATCTTTATCTATCTCCACCATCACCTAAAACCTACTCTTTGTCACTCTCATTACCGATTAGAAACCTCTTTTTTTCTTCTAGTAACTCTTTAGCCCCACTATCTTGAGCCAACTCTAAAAGAGCCGATGAGACATTTACTTCTGTATTGTTTAAGCTATTGCTACTAGATATCTCTATCTCTTCTAAACCCAATCTACCAGCTACCACATCTTCATCAAATCCAAGTCTTGAGAGTTCTAGGCTCTCCTCTCTATCTTGTCTGTTTCTTTGAGATAAAAACTTCAAATTCTCATCTTTCTCTTTATACTTATAGTCTAAGATTTTATTTTGACTATTTAGCTCTAAACTCTCTTCTCTGTTCTTCTCTCTATCTAGGTTACTAATCTCTACAATCAACCCATATCTCTTAGATACTGCCTCTTTTGCCAACTTATCAGCTATATTTTCCATATAGTCTCTATGCTCAAGTGTGGTAAATCTCAACTCACCCTCAGATAGTACATTGAATTTTGCTTGAAGAGTGTTGATAACCAACTCCTCTATCCTATCCATATCATACTTACCATCTATCAGTTTTGACCAGTTGTTATTGTCATGCCCTTCTACAAAAAGTGTAGCTTTATAGATGATAGGATTGCCTCCAATCTTTGGAGCTAACGCTATCTCTATATCCCTACTCTCTCCCCTAACATCATAAAGAGGTTTCAATAGCCCATTATCCACAGGTACGATATGTATATCTTGTATAGTAGCATCTAACTTTTCACTTAGATACCTTGATATCCTCTCCTCCAACTCTCTTTTTAAACTCTTGCTTGAGTCTTGAAACTTATCATTGTAGTAGTGAAGGAAAATTCTCTCTGGTGACTCATAACTCAAAACCTTTTTCAACTCCACTTCAAATATCTTCTCAAGCCCCTCTTTGGCATCAGTTGAGTATCTAAATAGTTCTTTAAATGCCTTTTTATCATTTAACATAAATGTAACTGTCACTTTAAAATCAGCATTGATAGCAGAGTCTGATGTAGCTAAAGATGTGTAGGTAAAGTCATAAGTATCCATATACAACAGAGCATTCTCGGGTAGTCTAGGCTCACTTATGATTTGGTTGATAGTGTATCCTATCTTAGATGCTCTTTGTCTCATCTCATCTTCTATACTCTTTTTCACATCTTCAAACTCTACTAAAAAGTCGATATATTTATATCCAAAAAGCTTACTAGAGTAGAGTCTATTTAACTCATCTCTTGCCCACTTTGATAGAGATGGTTTATCATTATCGATATACTTTCCAGCATCTACAAGCTCAAACTGTAATCTGTTTTTGATAACTATCCTTTTAGAACCTCTATCTGTTGGCTCTCTTGATACCTCAACTTCAACCTCTTGAAACTTCTCTATATTTGAAGTTGATAGTTTGACACGCTTTATCTCTATCTCTCTACCTATATCTTTTAAACTACTATTTACACCATCAGCTAACGCACTGACTCTACTCTCTTTATTTACAAAATCAAAGAGTAACTCTTGTGTAGATAACTCTCCTAACTCTCTAGCGACTAATTCTCGTACTCTCTTCATATAGCCACTATCTTTTTTATTGTACTCAAGCAGTGCGATAGTTGCCCTATCTGATACTTTTAGTAGATACTCCATAAATATATCTATACTCTTCTCTATATCTTTTGGTACTACACTTATACTATCTGCTTGTTTTAAATCTTTTAAACGATTTTCTCCAACTATCCCAATCTTTAGTGTAAAATCAACCCCTGATGAAGCCTCAACTCTATCTACCAACCAAGATGAGAGTCCCTTTAGGCTCTCTTGTAAATTCTCTATAAACTCACTTGATGAGTCATTGTAGTAGCTGTGTATAGATTTATCTATAAAATCATCAAACTTATCTTCAGGAGTCTCAAACTCCCCAACAAAATCGACTAACATCTTCTCTCTTCCCTCAGGACAAGACAATCTATACTCTACTCTTAATGGTATCTTTAACCCCTTGTCAAAATCATCAATCTCAACCACTTGATGATGCTCAACATAACTTCTACTATCACTACTGTTAAATACTTCAAAATACTTTGATTTACTAAAAAATCCTGTTGAGAACTTTACAACAACACCATTTTCTCTACTAGCTTTCACCTTAGTTGGCAATCTATAAATCACTTTTTGTAAAAAATATCTCTTATTATCCACACCCATAATATCTCCTTTTATCTGATTTTTATCTCTAATTGTAGATTTTTCAATAACTCTCGTAACAACATATATCTACTAGATAACTCTCTATCTCTTCTACTGTTAGATGCGAGTTTTAGTAGTATTGTTGAGAGTTTGATAGTAGCTCCTCTAAGCTCTCGTTTATCCTCCCTATCAAATATAGAGTTTAACACCTCCATAAAATCAAGAGTTACCACATCACTTTTACTGCTTTTGGTGACAAATCGCCACTCAAGTATCAAAAGTAGTATAAGTGAGATATATCTCTTAGAGCTACCTCTAAATAGCTCCGATATATCTGCTCTTATCGCCTTTAAAGTTCTCTTATAGTTTGCCCCTCCATCTTCTCTACTTATCATTCCGACTATTTTGATAAAAAAGAGCTTATTGATATTTTCATTTAAGATACCCATATAGCTATCTCTATCTAGGCTATCTTCTCGATTGATACTCTCATATATCGCCTCTATAAATCTTTGACTCTCAGCTGTATCTAAAAGATAGATTGGTATCTCTACCTCACTTTTATTATCCCATCTGTTTGACTTAAGAGCATCGGAGGCAAATCTCATCAAGATATAAAAACCGTTTTTCATCAAATAGCCACTTGAGGAGTTACTCCATAAAGCAACCTGAGATAAAACAGAACTATCATCATATATCATCTTTGAGATTGAGCGATATATCATAAGCCTCAATTTCGAGTCACTATCTATACTTGATAGTATCACTCTATACCACTCTAGCGTATCAAAATCATCAAGGTAGCTAAAGTACTCTACAAGAAAAAAGAGAGCCTTTAGATTATCATACTTTCTAAATCTCTTTAGTAGGCTATCTATAAAACTATAATCATTTTGACTCTGTGCCACAGTTATCGCACACGCACCCAAAGAGAAGTAGTAGCTACTATTTTCTTTTGGGATATCTTGGATAAACTTATCTTCAAACCACTCAATAGATAGAAGTGAAGGCTCATCTAAAGAGAGATACTTTAAGAGTGTAAAGAAACCATTGACAACAGCTTTACTCTTTGTAGCTAAGAGTACCTCATCTATAAACTTCTCATCACTCTCAATAGCATTAAATAGTTCAGAGAGTATAAAAGGGTCATCACCCAATATAGCCTCAAGTATAGTATCTGCCTCCTCTAGGCTAAACTTTTCAAAAATGAGAGAGCTTCCATTTGATGAGAGTCTATTTTGTAACCCTAACTCTTTTAATATAGCCTTTCTCTCTCTCTTCCAAACATCAAGCTCCTCCTCTTCTAAGATATAAAGTAGTAATGAGTGTAACTCTTTTGCTCCAACCCCCTTAAATATAGTAGCAACCAAAAGCACCTTTGACTTTAGAGCATCTTCAACCACCACCGAGATATACTCATCAAGAGTAGTACCACTATCCTCTTTTTTTCTATCTTCTGTTTTACTATCTTCTACACTAAAGATTTGAAGATTATCATCTCTACTCAAATCACTCTCATCTACTATCAGTGAGATTTGTATCTCTTTTTTTAGTAGCAACTCTCTAAACTTAACTCTATTGTCACCTTTTTTCATATATCTAACAAGACTATTGATAAAAAACTCTTTATCGACATGTTGAAGTTTATACAAATCAACAACAGCCAACATAGGCTCATCTACTGATGAGATATACTCTACCAAATCGTTAAAATCTATCTTATACTCATTGGAGTTGGAGAGGTTAAACTTCAACTCTACTCTTCTCTTCTTGACATACTTGTCAATAGATTGATGAAGTAGCTTGACAAAGTATTTACTATAAACATCATCTCGATGAAGAATGATACTATACCCATATCTGTTTATCTCATCTCTACATCTATGAACTTCTGACAACTCTATATCAAAGCTACTTGGCTCATAATTTAATGGTAGCATCTCAAATAGCTCTATCTCATCTTCAACAACTTCACCTTCAAACTCAAAGCTATCAACATCATCATCAACACCACTCTCTAAAGAGTCCCTACTTTGCTCCTCTACTATTAGCTCATCTTTACTCTCTTCTACACTATCATCAACACTTATATCTTCTATTTCACTCTTTTCTATCTCTATATCGCTCATCTTAACACCTCTTTGACAACCTCTCTCATCTCTAAAGCCATATAGTCATAACCGATATCACCTCTTAACTCTTGATTTAACATATCAGAAACCACCTCCATAAATATCTTTACAAAATTATCAGAGGATATTGATAGTGATTGGTAGTTATCATAAGGTCGCCCCATCAACTCAGGAGGAAAATCATCTATCCTTACAATGAGTAACTTTACCTCTCTAGCTAGAGAAAAACCAGTCTCTATATGTATCCACTTTCTATCATAAGAGTTTTTACTAACTAAAACGATAGTTACAGATGCCCTCTTTAGAGCCTCCATCATACTCTCTTCCCACTCTCTCCCATACTCGATATCTCTACTTGAAGAGCTTACAAATACTGATGTATCATCAAAGATATTTTCTATCCACTCTTTTAGTAAAATAGCCACTTTAGACTCTCTACTCCAGTGACTTACAAATACACTACTCATCTTATACTCCTTTGTATCTCTTCTGTTTGAGTGTTGATATAGATATACTCTCTTCCTATCATCTTGGCATACTCAAACACATCAGCTGTACCACCTAAACCATTAGAAGAGTCTCCATTCCACAAGACAATTAGCAAATCACAACTATCAACCACATACTCACCAACCATCATATATCCATACTCCATAGAACCCTCTTCTAAAGATGAGACTCTAATACTACTCTTAGCCATAGCAAGTAGAGATAGAAACTCATCTTGATTTGAGATAGTTTTTTTATACTCTTCTAACTCAAACGGCAACGCTACAATAAGCTCAGCACCATAACGCTTTATCATCTCTTTTGCCACTACACTATCAGCCCCATCAGCAAGTGGTGAGATAATCTTATTGATAGTAACTTCACTCTCTTTTAGATAATCATCAAGATAACTAAAAAGCCTCTTATAAACAGCACTATCTATACCTTTTCTATGTCCTGTTACAGCCACTTTTATACTCTTTGGCAAAAAAGATGAACTCTCTATCTCATACCCAGCATTTGCCAAGATAAGTGGGATATGCTCATTTATCATAAAATCATACCCCTCAAACTCCCCCAAACTGTACCCAAGCTCACAAAGATAGCTACTCTCTTTTTTAAACTCATCAAAATCCACCAAACAGATATGCTCTCTTAGTAGAGAGTGTCTGGTTTTTAACTCCCTCTTTTGCTCTTTAGGTATAAAAGGTATCGCTTTGTAGCCGTGGATATAGTGAAAAGCACTCCAACGGTTATGCTCCATCTTTGCCAACTTCACTCTATCTTTGATATTTGCCAAGAAAATCTCTCTATTTTTTAGATACAACTCTTTTTTATCTTCAATCTTACTCTTTTTAGATATAAGATTTAGTGCCTTTAGCTTCATCTTTATATGCTCAGATACCGAACGGTTTGACTCCTTCTCAAGATAGCTCAACTTATCCCAACCATCACTATCTACCTCAAGATAACCACTCTTGGCATACTTAGTTGCCAAAGTATCATCATAAGGGGTATAGTTATAGGTGTAGTTATCATAATTTAACACTTTAGGGGCTATATTTTCATATATAAAGTGTGTAGCTATCGATGTTTTATCTCTATCTCCTGCTACTATATACTTATCATCAGATATATTTTTGATAGTCGCAAAGGTGTAAAGATACTTAAAAAAGTCCAAGTTACTACATATCTCATCTCCTAGACGGTATCCATTTGGCATCGCCATAATAATCTGTGTATCCATACTCTGCTCTACAATCTTCTCCACAAAAGAGTACTCAAGCAGTGTAGAGGCTATATCTAGGTTTTTCTGCTCATCTTCATAGCACAATATCACACTACTTAACCCTTCTCTCTCCCAAAGAGTATCGAGATAAAACGCCCTCTGCTTATAATCAAGCTCAACAAACTCCAAAGATAGATTTGGTACTTTATATATCTGTGGAAAGTGTAACTCTACACCATCTCTAAACTTTTTGATATCACTATCTATACAGTAGATGGTAAATCTATTCTCATTTGGTAACTGCCCCATAATCGCACCTTGGGCAATCACCTCATAAGCTAAAGCACTATCTCCTACAACAGCGATAGAAAACTCCATCTTAGTATCTATAACTCTTCTTGACTTACCATCTATATCATAGTGTTCAAAGAGCCATCTAGCCGACTCCTCATTGTGTGAGTAGATACGGATATGTCTGCCTGATAGAAGTCCATTCTCCTTGTGAAGGTATCTTAAACTCCTATCCTCAATCTGGATAAACATCTTTACATCTCTATCTTGAGATAGTATCTTAGTGGCTATCTCAAGATTATCCATATCACTGCCTGTGGAGATAAATATATGTTTGGTATCGCTTATATTTAACATATCTATATCATCATAAATCATATCCAATCTATCAGATACAACACTAAGGCTATGTTCATACTTCTGAAGATATCCACCATCTACACCATCAGCCAATACCAATATATCATCACCACTCTCATCTATACTATCAAGATAGGCTCTACTACTAGAAGAGAGTCCTATAACAACTATATGTCCTCCCGTTTTTAAGACTCTTTTTTTGATAAGAGTCTCTCTTTTTGCCTTTATAAAAGGGGTGATGACTGAGAGTAGAGTATATCCACCTGAGATAACGGCAACTAGATATATACCACTTTTAAAAAATGTATCTATCTTGGCATCATCTATCCGAATATCAAAAGCAAACAGTGCTGTTGTATCATACAAAGAGGCAAAAAATCCAATCTTAAATATCACAAAATGGTATAGAAAACCGAAAATAAATATCACAAAAAATACAACAATAGGGTGCTTTTGTAAACTTGTCACTAATTTATATAAAAAATTCATAAGATACTCCCCCATTCTTCTAAAAAATTATACAAAACTTTCATTAAATAAAAGATTGATTATAATACGATAAAAGGAAATATTTTTTCCACTTCTGAAAAAAGGATTTATCTATATGAGAGATAAAAGATTGTGTGGTATAGATGAGGCTGGGCGTGGGCCTTTAGCTGGTAGTTTGGTTGTAGCTGGGGTTGTGTTAAAAGATAAGATAGATGGATTGATGGATTCAAAACAGCTAAGTGAAAAGAGACGAAATGAACTATACCCTAAAATCATAGCAAACTCTATCTACCACATAGTATCATTTGATGCTCAAACCATCGATAGAGATGGTATATCCAAGTGTTTAAATGTAGCACTAAATGAGATAAAAGAACATATAGAAGATTGTGACTACCTTTTTGATGGAAACTCAACATTTGGAGTTAGTGGTATCTCAACTATGGTTAAAGCAGACGCAAAGATTGCTGAGGTTAGTGCTGCTAGTATCTTAGCCAAAGTGACAAGAGATAAAGAGATGATAGAGTATGACAAAACATATCCTGAATATGGCTTTGCCAAACATAAAGGATATGCTACAAAAGCCCACTATGAGGCTCTAAAAGTCTATGATAGGTCACCCATACATAGAAAGAGTTTTAGAGTCAAATGTTTAGACGAGAAGACTCTCTTTTAACCTTACATATCTTGTAGTTTATTTTGTAGATACTTTGATAAGATATTAGCAAACTTATCTATATCAAATGGCTTCAAGATAAAGTCATCTGCTCCCATCTCGAGTAGTTCATTCTCATCAAGTCCATCTACTGAGATGATAATGATAGGTATATGGTTATACTTACTTTGAGACCTGATAGCTCTAAGTACATCTTCACCTTCCATCTTTGGCATATGTAAGTCTAGTAGAACTATCTCTATCTCTTTCTCATCTGAGTCTAAAAGAGCCAAAGCCTCTTCACCATCATCTGTTGATGTTATATCAAAATCAGCTATCTTTTTCAATAAAGCACTCAATAGTTGAATATTAAATTTATCATCTTCAACAATCAGTACATTTATAGTTCCTAAATCTTTTAAATCTGCCACTATATACTCCTCTATAATTCTATGAATGTTGTATTATATATTATTTAGATTAATTTATATTAAATCAATTTTAGATATGAGTTTATTTTCGATATACTTTGATTAAAAGGAGATTTTTAAGCGTATGAATATTTTTAAAAGACTCTTCTATACGAAATATAACCACTCACTAACAATAACAAATCGTGCTGGATTACACTTAAGACCTATCGCTAAGTTTGTAAAATTTACAAAAACTTTTGATTGTGATATATCGATAGAGTATAGCAACTTGAGTAAAAGTGCCAAAAATATCAATGATATACTCTCTTTAGGGGTATCATACCAAGATACAATCATCTTATCAACTAAAGGTAAAGATGCCAAAAAGGTACTAACCCAAGTAGTAGCTAAACTTCAAGAGATATTGAGAGATGATGAGAAAAACAGCATAGAAAAAGAGCAAATCAAACCAACAGATAGTTACATATATAGCCAACCAACACTAAGTATAGAGCCTATCTATCAGGGTATAGAGATATACCCTATCTACAATCTTAAAATCAAAACGATAACACAAGAGAGAGAAGTAGATATAAAAAAAGCGATATCTACACTATCTAACAAACTTGATTTATCAAACAGTGATATAGTCTCAGCTCAAAGAGAACTTCTACTATCACTAAATCAAGATATAGAGAGTATAGAGGAGTTAGAGAGAGAGATTGATACTCATATATTAAACCTTCCTCCATCTCTAACATCAAAAGCCATAGATTATAAAGATATACTCAAACAGATAAAAGAGTACATAGGGGTATCTCAAGAGTTACAACTTCCAACTAAAGATAGTATAGTGGTGGCTCAAGAGCTTCTACCTAGCGATATAGAAGAGATACAAAAGTGTGATAAGGTAAAAGCTATCATACTACAAAACACCTCTACACAGTCACACTCAGCTATACTTTTAAAAGGTGCTGGTGTGGTATCGGCTATTTGTGATGATAAGTTTGAAGATGAAGAGATAGTTATCCTAGATACACAAATAGGCGCTATAAAGAGAGTTCCAACACAAGAAGATTTAAAGATTGCGAAAAAGAAAAAAGAGGCACTAGATGATAAGCTACGCTTAGCAGATGAGAACAAGTTTCAAGCAAGTATCACAAAATCAGGCAAAAAGATTGAAGTCTTAGCCAATATCACCGACTACAACTCAGCACTAAAGGCAAAAGAGGCTGGAGCTGTTAAAGTTGGACTACTAAGAAGTGAGTTTATCTTTACTCAGACAAAACCGACACTAAAAGAGCAGATAGAGATTTATCAAAAGATTTTTGAGCTATTTGATGAGGTGACTGTGCGAACATTAGATGTAGGAGGTGATAAGTCTCTGCCATATATCCCTATCCCAAAAGAGCAGAACCCATTTTTAGGGATTAGAGGTGTTAGACTTTTTAACATAGTACCCGATATCATATCTACTCAACTAGAGGCTATCTATCTAGCAAGTAAAAAAAGAGAGATAAAGATAATGTTTCCTATGGTATCTACACCCAATGAGTTTATCAAAGCAAAAGAGTTTGCCCAAGATGTGGCAAAAAAGAGTGATATAGATATATCTCACATCAAATTTGGTATGATGATAGAGACACCCTCTACTCTATTTAGTATTGATAGGTTCAATGAGCTTGTCGATTTCTACTCCATAGGTAGTAATGATTTGGCTCAGTATAGCTTTGCGATACAAAGAGGACATGAGAGCCTTAGATATGATGAGAGTAGCCAAGAGTTTCTCAACATACTCTCACACATCACAAAACATACAACAAAAGAGTTAAGCCTCTGTGGAGAGTTAGCATCAAATAGAGATAGCATAAAGGCTCTTATAGATTTAGGTATTGATAGGTTTAGTGTATCACCATCAAACATAGCGATAATAAAAGAGGAGATAAGAGATGTTTAATATACTTCAAAAGATAGGAAAAGCACTAATGACACCTATCGCCGTACTACCAGTAGCAGCACTACTTCTTAGACTTGGTTTTGGCGATATTTTTAGTGGAGATATAGCCTTAGTGGCAAAGAGTGCTGGAGATGCGATATTTGCCAACTTGGATATGCTTTTTGCCATCGGGATAGCTTACGGATTGGCAAAAGGTGGTGATGGTGTAGCTGGACTTAGTGGAGCTTTGGCACTAATTGTTACAAAAGCTGTCTATCTAGCCATAGATAAAGATTTAAATCTAGGTATCTTTGTAGGTATCATAGCTGGTATCATAGCTGGAGTATCTTACAATAGATTTCACACGATAAAGCTCCCTGAGTATCTAGGTTTCTTCTCTGGTAAACGATTTGTAGCTATTGTTGTAGCCTTTTTCTCTATCGGTGCTGGACTACTCTTAGGTAACTTCTGGCACTATGCCCAAGATGCGATAGATACATTTTCAAACTTCATCACAAACTTAGGAGAGATAGGTACATTTATCTACGGCACACTAAATCGTCTGCTTATCCCTCTAGGACTTCACCACATACTAAACTCTGTCTTTTGGTTTCAATTAGGAGAGTATCACTATATAAAAGATGGTGTAGATATGGTAGCAAATGGAGATTTACACAGATTTTTCGCAGGAGATAAGAGTGCTGGTGTCTATATGGCTGGATTTTATATCGTAATGATGTTTGGACTTCCTGCTATGGCTTTAGCGATTTATCTTAGCACCCCCAAAGAGTACCGTAAAAGAGCTGGTGCTTTACTATTTGGTGTAGCCTTTACCTCTTTTTTAACAGGAGTTACAGAGCCACTTGAATTTATGTTTATGTTTGTAGCACCTCTACTATACCTAATCCACGCACTCTTAACAGGCTTGGCACTAGCGACGGCTCAAGCTCTTGATATACATGCTGGATTTGGTTTCTCTGCTGGATTTATCGACTATCTAATCAACTACAAATTATCACAAAATGGTTATCTTATCATACCTCTTGGGGCTATATTTGCTCTTATATACTTTTTTGTAACCTACTTTGCGATAAAAAAGTTCAATATATCAATCATTCAACAAGAGTTATCTCAAGATAGAACATCTCAAGATGAAGAGGGTAAGGTGTTTGTCCAAGCATTAGGAGGAGTATCAAATATAGAAGATGTAACAGCCTGTATCACCAGACTTCGACTTAGATTAAAAGATAGTGAGATAGTTGATGATACTCTATTTGTAAAACTAGGAGCTAAAGGTGTAATTCGTCCAGATAAAAACTCTCTTCAGATAGTATTAGGGGCAAAAGCAGAAGTTATATCAGATAAAATCCAACAATATATGAAAAATTTAGATGAAAATTGATATATTTTATAAGATAATCTAATATTTTTCATATCATATTATTGTAAAATAGCGTCATCAAATTTTAAAGCAAGGATATAAAACCTTTATGATAAAAAAGTTTTTTTTAGTTATAGTATCTATCTTGATACTAAATAGCTGTTCTATCGACTCAATAGTAGCACTTACTCAACTAGATAAGATAGAACAGGTACAACACAACAGTTATATCACCAAATATCAAGGCTACTTTGCTAGGAGAAATTTACACCCTATAAGTTATGGGCATAAGTTTTTATACCTCTATAACCATAGAGCTAGAAAATTTGCCATACTGCTTCACCCAAATGATAGATATGTAGCTTATAGCGTAGCCTCTAACTCTCGTAAAATTATAGATTTGAAAAGTGGAGGATATAGATATGCTATACGACTACTAAAAAGATATGGTTATAGAAGAGTTACCCCATCTCAAGTAGGCTATAAAGTTCATATAGCAAGAAGAGTCTTTAAAGGACACAAGACATATCTACTATCTATCACAAACTATCAAAAGTTGATATATAGATATAAACAAGCTATAAAAACTTACAACTATAAAAGAGTCAAATATATAAGAACAAAGCTACCTAAAGAGTTGATTAGAGGATATTTCAACAGATATAGAGTTAAGGCATCAACTAGATATGAAAGAGAGCAAATTTCACTCATAGGTATCAAATTGGGTATCATAAAAAGTAGAAAAACAGCACATTCTATAAGTAAAAAAGAGGATAAAAAACCTCTAGTAAATATCAAAAAAGATAGGGAACACCCTATAATTAAACCAACAACTCCAACAGTGAAAGAAAAACCCAAATCTCTATATGAGAGATACTCTAAAGTGACAAGCTACTCTACACTTCATAGATTTTTGATATCAAAAGAGGCTAAAGAGTCACTAACTTATGCTGAATTTTCAAGATTGAAATACAAAGAGGCAAAACTTCAAGAGAGAGAGCTACTAGCTCACGGTACAATCGAAGAGCTAATAGCACAATATAAAAAGACAAACAACCCAAGATACAAATCAAAGGCTATGGAGCTTATGAAAAATATAAAAACAAGAGATAAAGGTTAATCTATCTCTTGGATTGCTCTGTCTATTCTAGATATAGTCTCATCTACACCCAATATAGCCATAATCTCATCAAGTCCAGAACCTGTCATACTTCCAAGCAGACTTACACGAAGTGGCTGACCTATCTTACCAAACCCTATCTCTTTTTTAGCAACAATCGCCTCTAAAACTTTATGATAATCACTTGGTAGATGTAGAGGTTTATCCCACTCTTTAAGCATTGAGGCAAACTCTGCTAATATCTCTTTAGCTTCACCTTTAAATGCCTTTTTCTTAGCTTTGGCATCATACTCTGTTGGTGGATTTAGTATAAGTTTAATCTGATTTGCCACCTCTACTAGAGTTTTACCTCTCTCTTTTGTAGCATCAAGAAGTAACTCCAACTTATCATGCTCCTCTATATCTACACCAAAATCTTTAAGCAAAGATGCCAACTTGGCATTTGGAGTATTTTTGATATAGTGAGAGTTTAACCATAGAAGTTTATCGAGATTGTAACTAGATGCTGATTTTCCTATATTTGAAGCATCAAAAAGCTCTATCATCTCATCTAGTGAAAATATCTCTTGGTCTCCGTGACTCCAACCAAGTCTAACTAAAAAGTTCAAAAGTGCCTCAGGTAAGAAACCTTGAGTTTTATACTCCATAACATCAGTAGCACCATCTCTTTTTGATAGTTTTTTACCCTGCTCATTATTTATCATTGCTACATGATAAAACTTTGGTATATCAAATCCTAAAGCGTTATATACTACTATCTGTTTTGGTGTATTGTAGAGGTGGTCATCACCACGGATTACATCAGTAAGCCCCATAAGAGCATCATCGATAGCTACAACAAAGTTATAAGTAGGTGTTCCATCTGCTCTAGCGATGATAAAGTCATCTACCTCAGTAGCGTCGATATTTATCTCACCCTTGATACCATCTACAAATGTGATAGTACCACTTAGTGGTGCTTTGATACGGATTACAGGCTCTACACCCTCAGGTGGAGTACCATCAAAATCTCTATATCTTCCATCATATCTAGCTCTCTCTTTTCTAGCCATCTGCTCCTCTCTTAGAGCATCTAACTCCTCTTTACTCATATAACACTTATAAGCTTTACCCTCTTCTAAAAGTTGCTCGATATACTTTTTATACAAATCAAATCTTTTAGATTGATATACAACTTCACCATCATAATCAAGCCCAACCCAATCAAATGCTTTTATGATAGCCTCAAGAGCATCTTGAGAGTTTCTTGCCATATCTGTATCTTCTATACGAAGTAGAAATTTACCGTTGTTGTGTTTTGCCATAAGCCATGAAAAAAGTGCTGTTCTAAGCCCACCTATATGGAGATATCCCGTTGGAGATGGAGCAAATCTTGTTACTGTCATAGTGCTACCTTAAAATTAAAATATATTGTTATATTGTATCGAAATGTGGTTAAAATTGTAGTTACAAGGCTTATGCCTTGTAGAAGTAGTTTGAGGCATATCTACTTCTTATACTCTTTTTTTATAGTTTTTTCTCTATATTAGTGTAGTCTTATTTTATATAAGAGTTGAGAGCTTCCCTTTAGCTCTAACTCAAATAAGCTCATAACAAAAAAAATAGACTTATAGTAAATATCTATGACAATAAAACCATAAGCCTCTTCCTCCCTGATACATATTATATTTGAAGAATATCTCACAAATATTATTTATGAGAAAATTCAGGAACAATTTTTTGTAAAGCCCTAATAGGCTCATTTGAACTCAAAAGATTATCTATATCATTTAGTAAATCTTGATACTCATACAGAGTCGGTTTGGCTATAAAAATGGAGCTATATTTTGTCTCTTTTTCACTATCATCTAGGAGTAACTCCTCATATAGTTTCTCTCCATCTCTTAAGCCTACAAACTCTATCTCTACCTCACCCTCTTTACCATATAGTCGTATCATCTGCTTAGCCAAATCGACAATCTTTACAGGCTTACCCATATCCAGAACAAACAGCTCTCCACCCTTAGCGATAGTAGCAGTTTGTAAAACCAGCTGACAAGCTTCAGGAATAAGCATAAAGTATCTTGTGATTTGGGGGTGTGTTACAGTGATAGGCCCACCCTCTTCTAACTGTTTTTTAAACTTTGGAATAACTGAACCTGATGAACCAAGCACATTCCCAAACCTTACAGCTACTATCTCAGTATCACCACTTGGCACATTTTGGGCATACAGCTCTACAACTCTTTTTGTAGCCCCCATCACATTGGTAGGTCTTACAGCCTTATCGGTAGATACTACTACTAACTTCTCTACATTAAATTCGATAGATAAATCTATGATATTTTTACTACCTATGATATTGTTTTGTATCGCTACGGTTATATTCTCTTCACATATAGGTACATGTTTATAAGCTGCTGCGTGTATCACTAAAGAGGGGCTATATCTTTTAAAAATCTCTCTGATAATCTCTACATCTAAGATATTTGCCAACTTCAACTTAGCCCTTGGTACATCTTCACCTATTTGGTATAGGTTGAACTCACTATTATCTATAAGTATCAACTCTTTAGCACCAAATCTATCACACTGCCTTACTATCTCACTACCGATACTCCCACCAGCACCAGTGATAAGAACTACCCTATCTTTGATAAACTCAGATATGGCATCTATATCCAAATCTTTTGGCTCTCTAGCTAGTAAATCCTCTATGGATATATCTTTAAAAACTTTTGTCTTAAAGTCCAAAAGCTCTACCCTTTTTATCTCAATGATACCTAGAGTATTTAGGCTGTTTACGATACTATTTAGTAACTCTTTTGATATATCTTGAGTAATGATAGCCGATTTTATATCCTGTTTTTTAACAACTGTGGCTATATCTGAGATATCATAAACTTTAACATTATGGATATACATATTTGTTGTTGTAGTATCATCTATCGAGATAATGGCACTTGGGAAATACTCACTTTGCCCTTTGAAGGCACTTTTGATAAGGTGTGTTGTGTTTTCATTGACTCCTATCAAGATACTAGGCTTTATCGCTTTGGAACTACTGCTTTCAAATATAACTCTCTTAGAGATACGAAGCGCCCCTATGAAGATAAGTGATAAGAAGATATCAATAACAATGATAGAGCGTGGAAAAGGGTTTATAATATCTTTAAATATATGATAAAAGATGGCAAATAGTGTATATGCTAAGATGTGTGATAAGATGATATGTTTCGCATCACTAAGGCTAAAAAACCTCCATACAACTTTATATACACGAAAAAGTATCATAGAGCTTATCTTTAAGAGTGTTAAAACGCCAAAAACAAACCAAAATGTATCTAAAAAGTTATCAGGTATGTGAAAGTTGAAACGAAGAAGATATGAACTATATAGGCTAAAGAGTGAGATTAATATATCAGATATGATAAAAAATATAACTCTCTTTAGAGCTGTTGGCTGAAGCAGAGATATCACGATAACCCCTCTACTATCTTATTCGCAACATATCTTACACTCTCATCACTCATACTACTACCACTAGGTAGGCATAACCCTTTTTTAAACATCTCTTCACTACTACCATCAACAGAGCAAAGAGCATCACTAAATAGTGGTTGAAGATGCATAGGCTTCCAGAGTGGGCGACTCTCTATATTGAACGATTGTAGATGCTCTATCATCTCAAAAGGATTAGATTTGTCAAACAAAATTGTACTAAGCCATCTATTGCCCCTAGAGTTTTCAATCTCTGGCATAAAACTTATCTCGTCAATAGATGAGAACTCCTGTTTATATATCTCAAATATCTCTCGTCTTCTTTGAACTCTACTATCTAAAACCTCCATCTGAGCCACACCGATAGCTGAGAGAACATTACTCATACGGTAGTTGTAACCAAACTCATTATGCTCATAGTATATCTTATCCTCTTTAGCTTGAGTAGATAAAAACCTAGCTCTATCTATCCACTCTTGATTGTCACTAACAAGCACTCCACCTCCAGATGTTGAGAGTATCTTGTTTCCATTGAAACTATACACCCCCATATCTCCAAAAGTACCACTCTCTTTGCCATCAAAAGTAGCCCCTAAACTCTCAGCACTATCTTCTATAAGATAGATACCACTCTCTTTACATATCTGAACAATCTCATCAATCTTGGCAACTTGTCCATATAGGTGAGTAACGATAAGTGCTTTAGGTTTTTTAGGTGCTTTTACTATCGCCTCTTTTAGTAGTTTTGGGCTGATATTCCAACTGCTATCACTATCTACAAACATCGGTGTAGCACCTTGATATAGTATAGATGAGACTGAGCCTATAAATGTAAAGGTTGAAGCTAAAACTATATCATCTTTTCCTATACCAAGTACCCTAAGAGCTAAATGTAACCCAGCAGTAGCACTAGAGAGTGCCAAAGCATACTTAGCCCCTGTATAATCTTTGATACTATCTTCAAATCTATCTACAAACTCACCCACTGGTGCGATATAGTTGCTCTTAAATACTTCAGCTATATACTCTTGCTCTCTCCCACTCATATGAGGTGGAGATAAAAATATCCTCTTCATAACACTACCCTATAATTGTCTTGATAATATACTCTATATCACCTTTTAGTGACCAGTTTTTTATATACTCTTTATTGATAGCTACCTTATCTCTCCATATCACATCTCTATTGTACTCGATAGGGTTATCAACATTTGCTAATATCTCCTCTTCATTTTTGTACTTTATCGAAGCTGGAGATGTTATACCTGCTCTAATAGATAGTATCACTCTATCATCTCCTTCTAACTCATCAGCAAACCCTTTTACATCAGGTCTAGGACCTACAAAACTCATAGAGCCAAAAAGTACATTAAAAAGTTGTGGTAACTCATCTATCTTTGTTCTTCTAAAAAATCTTCCACTCTTTGTGATACGGTTATCATTTGCTACTGTTACTGTGGAGCTGTTTTTAGAGTTTGGGTACATTGTTTTGATTTTATATACCCAAAACTCTTTGGCATCTTTACCTATCCTCTTTTGTCTAAAGAGTCCATTGCTTTTTGTCTCAATGGAGGCAACAATCCAAGCTAGTAACATTATCCACCAAGTTAAAACTATACCGATGATAGCTAGGAGTATATCAAAACCCCTTTTTATAACTCTATCTTTAAAGCTTAACATCTATATCTTCAACTTATAAACTCTACTATATACACTCTTAACTACTGGCTCAAAATATCTCTTATCATATCTACCCAAAATAAACATTTGAACATACATTGATTTAAATATCTCTTTATCCATAATCACAAAACGGTTATAACTTCTCATATAGACTACATATAAATCACTATCTTTATGGTAGTGCTGTCCACCTAACTTTATCGCCCCACTTTGCTTATTGTCTGTGATGATAAAGTCTTTAACTCTATGTCTATCTTTTCCAATCTCTAAAATACCTTTTTTCATATCAAAAATGATACCATTTCTAAATCTCAGCTTACCATCTGCTTTTGCTACTACACGAGTAGGATAAAATACTATATTTCTTCTCTTCTTTCCAGTTGTTAAGTCAAGATTACCAAAGAGCATAACAGTTGGGAAGATATCTAACATCTTATACGGCATATACAAATAGACATCTCTACTCTTTTGAGGTAACTTATACTCTCCTCGAGCCAACTGAGCCAATATTTTATTTGGATTTTTATCTTTAAATAGTTGATGTGTAACGATAGAGTAGTTACTATCTACATAACTCTCTACTGCCAATCTGCTAAGCCCTGATGCCAACTTAGCTGAGCTTGTCTGAAAGATAGTAGATATGATAAAGTTATCATCATTATGTTTTGCTCCATCAATTAGTGTTGATGTATCTGAGTAGAACCATATCGGATAACCATAATCCCACCATGCTAGAGTATAATCTTTATCTGATGCGATTTTATTTAAACTATCCAAATCTTTAACCTCAGAGCTATTCATCACAGTAGG
>Ga0256828_1000914_pt1 | contig 19085 bp, 13 predicted proteins | sample CV88metaG_FD_185993 | JGI IMG/M metagenome (GOLD analysis project Ga0256828, IMG submission 185993) | Hydrothermal vent microbial communities from East Pacific Rise, Pacific Ocean - CV88 | ecosystem: Environmental > Aquatic > Marine > Hydrothermal vents | place: Pacific Ocean: East Pacific Rise...
TCTTTGCTTCAGACAAATAAGTTTCTATTCTCTTTTGTAGCATAGCTATACCCTTTTACTTATAGTACTGCACCACTCCACTCATTTGTGAGCCCATATTGAGTAAAAGCATATCTGCTATCACAAGTGCAGCGAGAGCTTCACACACTACTGTTCCACGAATAGCAACACATGGGTCATGACGCCCTTTTAAAGAGAAATCTACCTCTTCATTTGTTGTTGTCACAGTATGTTGTTCTTGAAAGATAGAAGGAGTAGGTTTAAAGTAAACATTTAAAACTATATCTTCCCCATTACTAATACCACCTAAGATACCACCAGCATGATTACTCTCAAATCCATTTGCACGGATAGCATCATTGTTTTGAGAACCTTTTTGAGAGGCAGCTTGAATACCATCGCCTATCTCTACAGCTTTCACAGCATTAAGCCCCATCATTGCATCAGCTAAAACACCATCGAGTTTATAATAAAGTGGTTGTCCAAGTCCTGCTGGAGCTCCTTTAATAAGAACTCTTGAAACACCACCTACTGAATCATGATTGTTTTTTGCTTCTAAAACAGCCTCTTTTTGTGCCTCTTCTACATCACCATCAAGTGCATAGATAATACTCTTTTTTGCATATGTATAATCATAGTTTTTCGCTTCAATACCAGCAATAGCACTAATACCACTAAGCACCTCAATGCCAAGCTCCCGTAACATGAGTTTAGCGATTGCTCCAGCAGCAACTCTTGCTGCTGTTTCTCTTGCACTGCTACGCCCTCCACCTCTATAATCACGAATGCCATATTTATGAAAGTAAGTAAAATCAGCATGCCCTGGACGAAATACATCTTTTATATTTGTGTAGTCTTTTGATTTTTGATTGGTGTTAAAAATCACCATCGCTATAGGTGTACCTGTACTTTTACCCTCAAAAACACCACTCAAAATCTCAACCTTATCAGCCTCTTTTCGTGCTGTTTCAAACTCACTTTTTCCCGGTTTACGACGGTCAAGTTCTCGTTGAATATACGCTTCATCTATCTCTAATCCAGCAGGCACACCATCTAAAACACACCCTATAGCTTTTCCATGAGATTCACCAAAGGTGCTGTAACGCAACTTCATTCCAAAACTATTCACTACTTTTCCTTTTTCAGTATATCTACTGCTATTTTTGCAGCCTCTTGCTGTGCTATTTTCTTACTTTTACCAATAGCCCGTGCATACTCTTTCTCTTCTATATAAACACCAACCTCAAACTCTTTTTGATGGTCAGGTCCTCTTGAAGCAAGTACTTTATACTCAGGAGTAATCCCAAAACGCGCTTGTGTAAGCTCTTGCAATGTTGTTTTAAAATCTCTAAATAAAGAATCAAGTGAAATCTCTTTATGATTCTCTTCTATAAGTCGAATCGCTATCTCCTTCACCTTTTGAAGTCCAGCTTCAAGGTAAATAGCTCCCATAATAGCTTCAAAAGCGTTGGAAAGTAATGAAGATTTTTCCCGTCCTCCATTGTTTTCTTCTGCATTAGAAAGTAAAATATAATCCCCAAGGTTTAAAGCACGAGCAAGTTTATCAAAACCTGTCTCATTTACTAAAGAAGCTCTTATTTTTGAGAGTTTTCCCTCATCAGAATTTCTAAATTTTACAAAAAGATACTCTCCAACAACGAGATCTAAAACAGCATCTCCTAAAAATTCTAATCGTTCATTATCGTAGGGCTGTTTATAACTTTTATGTGTCAGCGCTTCGATAATGAGCGTTTTATCTTTAAAAACATACCCTAACTTCTTTTCTAATGTTTCTATACTCTTATGCATTTTTCCCTCTTAATTTTTTTGAGCGTCTTTCATCTCTTGTGCTGCATTACGAGCAAGTGTATCACAGCGTTCATTTTCAATATGACCATCATGACCCCTCACCCAAATAGCATTAATCTTATGTAATTTAGAAACTTCCCTATATTCTTGCCATAAATCCGGATTTTTAACTTTTTTAAAATCTCTTTTTATCCAGTTTTCTAGCCATTCGTTAATCCCTTTAACAACATAAGAAGAATCAGAAATAACATCTACTTCACATGGTTGCTTAAGTGCTTTTAGTCCTTCTATAACACCTTTAAGTTCCATACGGTTATTTGTTGTATGTGCTTCTGAACCAAAGAGTTCTTTCTCTTTATCGTTATAGCGTAAAATAACACCATAGCCACCTGGTCCTGGATTACCTAAAGCACTACCATCACTGAAAAGAGTTATTTTCTTCACTAAAATCCTTACTATAATCTCGACCTAAACTCCACTCTATATACATTGTATCTATGCAATGGCATTGGCTACATCTATGAAAAGCAAAAGGAAAATTTCCTTTACATGTAGAACATCCATACTCAAAGTTAAGCGTTGCATTTGCTTTTTTAGAGAGTTTTATCAATAAATCAAATTCAAATACATCACTTTTTTCTACAAAATCAACATAACCTTTCGCTGTATAAAGTTCTTGTAAGTAAGTATTTTTCGCAATTATATCTAAATTCACATCTTTTTTATCGAGATGCCAAAGTATATCGACAATGAGTTCCACTTTATCTAATGCTAAATTTTCCCAAGCAAGTTTTGGATTCACACGAAAAAGATACTCAAAAATCACATAAGTAAGTTGTTTTGATTCATTATATAAATGCAATAATTGTAATGCCTTTTCCTCTTCATGAAGCGTAGTGTTTTGTAAGATGATAAGCACTTTTAGATAATAATCTTCTAAAGTAACATCTTCTTTAAGTTCATCAAGAGGTTCTAAAACATCCAATGCCGACTTATACTCACGCATATATTCATACACAAGAAGTAAATAATGTAAAGCCTGAGGTGTACGAGGTGAGTACTTCAAAATTTCTAAAAAAATCTGTTTTGATCGTTCTAAAAAACCTGCTTTAAAGTAAGTTTTTCCAAGTAAAAACATCACCTCTTTTCTGTTTAAAATATTTGCTTTATGAAGCAATTCATTATAAATTTCTATAGAATGTTCATACTCACCATTTTTATAGTATGCACTTGCGAGTAAAAGCCATAAATTTTCTGACAACGTATCATTTTGCATAGAATCTTTTATGCTATGAGAAGATGGTACAGTTTGAAATTGTTTAAGAAATTTATTAAGATGATGATAATCCTCTTTACGCTTATAGCGTCCCCAAAAATAAGAAAAAAAAGTCACAATAAAAATGATTGTAAAAAAAAGAATGATGGAAAAAAGAGGGTCCCTATATTCTAAAAATAATCCATTCATTAGCTATACACCACTATCGCATAATCATCTTTAAGCCTATAAAAACTTGAATCAGCAGTAATCTCTAAATCTTTTAATTTTGCTAACTGTACTAAAGAATTTCTAGCAACCTTAATCCCATTTTCTTTAAAGAATTTTTTTATATTTACAAACTTAACATCTTCTACAAATTTATACTCAAAGGCACTATGAAGACGCATCTTATCACTTGTAAAAAGATGTTCGTTCACATGGAGTTGATCTGAAGCATATTTGATGGGTAAATAGCCTGAGAGATCAGTTAAAATATCTTGTACATGTAAGTGTTTTAGAGGAAGTGTATCTTTTTGAACAAAAAGATACTTGTTATTTAATTTAAGGGTAGATGTCTGCTTCCAATACTTATAAGCAGGGTTCGAGATACCAAGTTTAGTATAAACCTCTTTCCATAGCCAATAAGCGTTCAATGTGTTTGGAAGATGTGACACAGATAACCCCTTTTGTATTTTTCAAATTATATAATCTTTTTTTAAATAATTTGATTAAAAAGGGTTATATCTTTTAAAAAAACGCAGTTACTACTTTGGTTACAACAAAACCACCACAAACAAGCCATATAAACATACTTCCTGCTGTATAAACAGGGGCTAGTCCTAAACCTCTAAATTTTGAAAAAATTGTTCCCATACCAAGAGCTGTCATAGCCATAGTTAAAAGAAAAGTATCTATTTGATTAATACCACTTACAATACTATGAGGAACCAAGTCAAGAGAATTAAATCCTGCCATACCTATAAAATAAACAGCAAACCATGGAATAACAAGTTGTAATTTGTCTCCTGCTTTTCCTGTTTTTTTCGCTTGCATAGAGAGATAAATACCTAAAAGAATTAACATTGGTGCAATCATAATAACACGCGTCATTTTTACTATTACTGCTGAGTTTGCCATCACTTCAGGAGAACCTGGTATCGAAGCAGGAACTGCAACAACTTGAGCAACTTCATGAATAGTTCCACCTGTATAGATACCAAATTGTTCAGGTGTCATATGGAAAAAACCTGTTGCTGGTTCAATAAGAGAAGCATACAAAACAGGATATAAAAACATTGAAATTGTTCCAAAAAGTACAACCATAGAAACAGCAACAGCAGTCTTATAACCCTCTGCTTTTAAAACAGGTTCCGTAGCAAGTACTGCTGCTGCTCCACATACTGCACCACCAGCTGCTGTAAGCATAGAAGTTTCTTTATCCATTTTAAAAATCTTGATACCGAGGTATGTCCCTAGTAAAAATGTAGTACTTAACATAATCAACGAAACAGTAAAACCACTCATACCAACATCCATAATTTGTTGAAATGTAATTCTAAACCCATAAAATACAATTGCGAAACGAAGAATTTTTTTCCCTGAAAAAGTTATCCCTGTACCCCATGCACTTGGAATGTGGTTATGTAATGTATTAGCATAAAATATACCCATAACGATACCGATAACAAGAGGAGAAATACCTAATGCTTTAACAGGACCCAAACCTGCAATCATAGTTGCAGCAGCGGCGAAAATTGCTACAAATATGATTCCAGAGATGGTTCCTTTTCTATTTTCTTTTGAAAATGCCATAAGAAACCTTTATAATTGAATGAGTGAGTATTATATCAAAAAATTATTTAACTTTCTTTATTTCTATCTCCATTTTCACCATCACACCTTCTTTTTCATCTGATATTATATTTTCTTTTGCTAAGGATAAACGGGCCTTATTAATCTGTTTTTCATCACTTAAATACTGAAGTATTGCTCTTGCTCTTTTATGCCCAAGTTCCTCTAGTTCTTTTTGTGAAATTTTTTGTATCGAAGAACATCGAGTAACTAACTCTTTTTGATACATCCGCTTATATACATCCTCTTTTTTATATTTTTTATGCAATGCAGTTTGTAAGCTCTCTAGCTTTTTAGCATCAAAATGTTTTTTATATATGGCTTCAAGGATTGTAACAGCAAGTGTATTTTCTTTATCTTTGAGATTATTATCCCCACTTTTTTGCATAACTAAAGCAATAAGTTTCTCTTTTTGTAACGCTAAAGTATCTGTTTTTTTATCATAAGCACCTCTTACATGTAAGGTTATTTTCGGGCGTTTAATCATCATTTTTGCAAGTTTATCTAGCTTTTCTCTTTGTGGTGGTGTAATAACTATACTATTTGCTTCAAAGACTACAAATTCTAAATCTTCCCCATCCATACCTAGCATAGAACCTAAAAACTTAAAAGGTGAAGTGACAGCTTTAGCTATGAGATTTGTAAAAGTTTTAAAGATTAAAGCACCATATTTAAAATCTGGATTATCTACATTACCTTCTACAGGCATATCTATATCTATAATGCCATCACTATCTTCTAAAAGCCCTATCACAAAACCAAGTGGCAGATGGGTTATATTTTCATCTTCTATAGCATCACCTAATTTCATTTTTTTGATAATCACAGAGTTTGAGCCTAAAAGTTCCCCTTCATTTATATCATATCCTAAATCTAAAAAGAGTTTTCCTGAGTCTATCTTATAGCCTGCAAACTCAGCACTATAGCCACTCAAAGAGTTCAAATCAAGATTTTTAAAGTTAAAGTCTATATCTGTATATTTTTTCGGATTACTTGCATCTAAACTCCCCTTTAAGAGTGTTGAACCATACTTATCAACCTCCCCTTTTATATTTATATAAGTTGTTTCGTTAGGAGTATTACTTATTGCATAAACAACACCATTAAGATCATGTATATCTGTTTTAAATTTTATAGGAATAGAAAAATCACTAAATTTTGCACTTCCATTTTCTACACTAACTTTCACTATACTTATAGGGAATGGATCTTTCTTTTGAACTACTTGTTCTTCCGTTGTATTATTTTTCTCTGATGATTCTTTCACTAAAGTACTAAAATTCAATACTTTTTTCTCATCTATTTTTGCATTAACATAAAAAGAATTTATATCTATAGCATCAATGTAGAGTCTATTTGGAAAAAGTTCTAAAGTATAAGATTGTATAAAAAATTTATTCATAGAAAATAAAAAGGAATTGTCTTTAGTATTGTTAATGAACAGAGAATCTATACGAAAATTTCCTTTGAGTTGTAAGTCAGGAGTAGCCTTACTAGGAGCATAAAGAGTTCTTCCTTGCATAGAGATACGCCCATCATAAATATCCAAATAAGTACCCTCTTGCAAGTATGGTGTAAGTGTATTTAGCTCTATATATTTTAAAGAGAAATAACCCCGCTCTTGTAATGGAGAAGCTCTCAACTTTCCACGAGCATAAAGTTTTCCTTTTTTATTAATGCGTAAAGTTGTTTTATAACGAAGCCATGAACCTTTTTTACTATCTATATTGTGTACAACAATATCTATTCTATCTATAGAATGCTTTTGTACTTTTGCTAAAGCATTATCACGAAAAAGGATTTTACCATGCTTTACATGTAAGGTTTTTAGTGAGAGATGATACCCTTTTTCTTTCTGTTTTTTTGGCTTCTCTTGCTTTGGATGTTTAGCTACATTTTTAGCTACTACAAGATTGTCTATATTAAGCTTTGTATTTTTATAGCGTTGCAGGTAGAGAGTAAATCTATCTAATAAAACATCATTAATATATATATTTTTTTCTTTTGTATCTATAGATGCATGGTGTACCTGAAAACTTCTCATAGTGACAAGAGGTTTTTGTGTTGTTTTTTTATTAATTTTACATTTATCTATACTTACATTAGCATCCTCAACTATAGCTATAAATGAACCATTTTTATCATATAAATGTGTTGTTGCCTCTATGCTTGTATAGAGTCTCTTTAAATCCACATTAAATCGTTGAAAGTTTTGTTTTATTACTTGATCTATGTAAGGGTTGTAATGCACTATATTGAAATTATTACATTGTGTATGTGTAAGTATATCTATATTTGCAAAAGCAAGTTTACCATCAAACTGGCATGGGGTAGATTGATTTATAAGTGTTGTTACTGTATATGTAAATGGTTGTTTTCCTAAACTATTGAGATTATATATATGAACCATCAGTTTATCCATAGTAGAAGTTACATGTGGATGTATCGATGCATCATTAAATGCTAAAGCAAGGTTTTCTAAAGAGATTTCATGAACATCAACATCCCATGGTTGCCCTTTTTCTGTTACATTATTGTCTTGTGTTTGTGTAGAAGTCGCATTCTTTATTTTGACATATTCAAGCCAATCTATACTACCATTTACTTCCCTTTGCACTTGAACATTTAAACCATTTAAAGCTACTTTTTCAATCACACCTTTATGTTTCAAAGGGGAAAACATACTACTACGAACCACTAATTTTTTAAGATGTAAAATATCTTTTTTCTTCCCTTTTGGTTTAATTCTTAAATTTTCTAAAGCAAGTCGTGTATCTGTTATTTTTGTAGCATTCAGCTCATTAAGATTAAATTTAAAATGTGTATGTAAAGAGATTTTTCCATCAGCTACTTCAAGGTTTAACATATCTTGAACATAACGCCATTGTGTATAAAGTTTACTCGCTTCAAAATCTAAAGAACCATGAAAAGCTAGGGGTGTAAAACTTTCTAATGTTGTCTTTAAATCTATAAATCCACCATCTCCAAGTGTCGCATATAAACGAATTTTTCCATTATCTCTATTCTTTGTCCTCGTATCAATATCTTTTATCGTAAAGCCTATACGATGCAGTATAAAATCAAACTGATTTATATGGGTAAAATCTTTATAAGCAATACTACCATCTACTATTTTTATACTATCTAAAAGTATATGAGGCAATTGTATTTGTGATGTATCTGTCTCTTGAGATTGTTTTGAGGTGGTAGATGGCTTAAGTATAGAAAGTAAATTGATAGATTTATTTTTTTCTATAATAAGCGTAATATTTGGTTCTTCTAAAAGCAACTCACGCAAATGAATAGTACCATTTATAAGAGAGTGTGGCTCAACATCAAAACATAAAGATTTTAACGATACTAAAGATTTTTTTCTTTGATCATACAAAACAAAATCATGTAATTCAATCTTAAATAAAAAAGGATTAATGTAAACAGAATCTATAGACGCTTTTGCATAAGTAGTACTAGCCACCTCTTTAATAATCTGTGACTTGACAATAAAAGGAAGAATAAAAAAACCAAAGATGGTATAAAAAAGAAGTATATAAAAAAGAATTTTTTTGATTTTGTGCATAGTTAAATCCTCACAACCTTAAAAGATTGTGAAGTTTAACCTACTTTTTGTTAAAAGAAAGTTTAGTTTCCTGCTTTTAAAATAGTAGATTTAGGGAAAACAAATGTTGTATGTCTAAGAACAGAGATTCGTTTACTAGGTTTACCATCTTTATCTAATGCATACGCATGGATAGTGATAGGAATAATAGTATCTTTTCTATCGTTATTTACTAACATATCATTTGTTTGTAGTGTAACAATTTTTTTCTTTTTCACACCTGGTACAACTCTAAATGCTCGTGTTGGTTTTGCGATAAGTATTTTACCTTTAACACCTTTTGGTTGTTCTACTTCAAAGAAAAATTTCATAGGTTTATTTTCTGTATTTTGTAACAAGAAAATATATGAATTTTCTACTTTGAATTTATGATCACCCGTATGCTTAATAGCATAAAGTCTTGTTTCTTTATTGATATTTAAAAGCATATGTTCTTTTGTTGTACTCATATAACCAAGAGCAAAAACAATTGCAACTAATAGCACCATATATGCGATAATCTTAGGACGGAAATATCTAGTTTTTCCTTTACGCTCTACAATTTCATAAGTACTTGACCAACCAACTAATGAAGGTTTACCAAGTTTACCCATAACTGTTGTACAAGCATCTACACATTCTAAACAGTTAATACATTCTAGTTGCAGACCCTTACGAATATCAATATGTGTAGGACAAACAGTCACACACTTCTCACATGTCGTACACTCAGCATTTGGATTCATCTCAAGTAATTCTTTTTGTTTGTTTACAAGTTTATGGTGTACATTTTGCTCATTGTCATAGATTTTTCCACCACGGTACTCATCATAAATAGCCATAACAGTATGCTCATCATAGAGTACTGATTGAACACGAGAATAAGGACAAACATAAATACAAAAATTTTCTTTTAAAAAAACAATATCATAGACTAAAAATACCGCTACACCGACAATAAAGCCTATCATAGTCATATGATCAGATGGATTACCAAGGTATTTAAAGAAATCCTCTGGTGGAATAAAATACCACATAAAATCAGCACCAGCTATTAATGCTAAAATTGTCCATAAAGCAATAGCTATAGCTTTTTTCGCTTTATTTTCAGGTTTAGACATATCTGGTTCTTGCTGTTTATTTCCAATGCGTTTACGAAGTTTTAAAAGTTTTGTTTCGATTAAATCTCTATAAATAACACGGAAAGTTGTCTGAGGACAAACCCATCCACAAAACACACGACCACCCATAACAGTCATACCAAAAATACCTAAAAACATAAACATTAATAAAAATGGCATAAGATAAAGCTCTTGCATATCAAACTGTACAAAAGCAAGATGTAATTTCATCTTATCAAAACTTAATAAAAAGAAATGATTTCCATTAATTTTAATCCATGGTAATACTAAAGAAACAATAGTAGCAATGACATAGGCATAGTACCGTTTTATTCTCCAAGGTGTAGGGATTTTAAGCCCCTTACTTTTTTTTTCGCTCATTTATGCTCTCCCATTTTAATTTGGACAAGTTATTTCACTAATCACTTTTTCCTCAGCATCTTGTGGTGTTTCATACACCAAAGAACCAAAGGCTAGTTGTTTAAGTTCTCTTGATTCTATATAATCTTTTAAAGAACTACGACTGACGCCTAAAATGCGTGCCATCTCACTTACACTTTTATCTTCTCTTATATAAGTAATAATTTCCTGAACAAATCTATCAAATTTTGAACTTGAACGGCTTCCTTTTGGACGACCAATTACTCGCTTATCTTCATTATGCAATTTTTGACGCAACTGATCCATAAGACCTAAAACCAACATAGCAGAGCTATCTTGCGTCATAATAACAGACTGTTTAATAAAGTGAACATGAAATTTATTTTTTAATAGACAAGAAAACATTTGGATTAAATCTTCCATATTAGTTGTTAAAACCCAAACATCATAAACAAGAAGTGTTGCTTGTTGCTTAGATTGAAAATATCTCGTTACCTCAACCTTTTCATCTAAGCGTTTACTTTGAGAAGTGTGATCAATAAACTCATCATCAATAATAAGATTATTTGCAATTGCATAAGAATTGATGTGTTGCAACTGTTCATGTGCAAGCGTAAAATTCTTATCTGGACGGATATATGCTAGTACCATTAACGACAAAACCTCACTTATTATTGATTTTCGTCGTCATTATACACTAGTTTGACGAAACAAGTCAATAGTTTTTACTGATTATTTCGTCAAAGTATTTTGGTATTACCAACCCAATCCTAAACCAACTACATAGCGTCTATCTTCAATTTGTCCAGATTCTGCACCAAGTTGTTCTTGATATGTTGCAAACTGTATTTTAAGTAATGTAAGTTGTAAATCGAAACCTGCTGTATAAGCACCTTCATATAAACCACCATTCAGTGTTGTTGTAATCCAAGAGTTATCAAAAAGACCAAGTTTTAAACCTGCACGAATATGTTGTATAGGATCATTTTTAATCCCTACGCTATCATACTGATCTTTTGCTCTATATGGATTATAGTTTCTTACTCGTGCTTGTTGTTCATTTGTAATATCAACATAATCGACAGCTACAACTAATGAGTTTAAGAAAGAAACTTCTGGAGATATAGATACACCTGCATTAAAAGTTGTTGGTTGTGCGCCATATACATCATCAAAATTTAAATTACCTAAATTCATAACACTAAGACCAAGTGCTGGATGCCATCCTTCTAAAATATATGGTTCATAAAGAACCCCAATATCTGCACCAAAACCTGAATTTTCTACCTCATAAGTATCTTGCACATATGTAGATAAATCATCTTTATGTGCTGTAACTTCACCCTCATCAAGTCCAACCTCATAAGAGTTTTGTTTAATATATTTTAAACCAAGACCTACAGTTAAATCACCACCCATAACATCATTATATTTTTGTGCAATACCTAAAATAACACCACCATAAGCTCGAGAGTGTGTTTCTAAGATACCATTAACCCCACCATAAGTATGTGGTAAAAGTGTCACATCCGCACCTACAAGTAAACCTATAGAAAATACTAAATCATTCTCTGTATGATAAGAAACAGATGTGTAGTTTGAAGCATTTATTGTATAAACTTCACCCGCATGCTGTTTAATAACATCCAGTTTTTCTTGATCTGTTTCAGCATCTTTGAAATCATCATAAAATGTTTTAGCATCTTGAGAACCTGAAATATTTAATCCCAAAATTTCTGCTTCAACACCATGACTTTTTTTAATGTTAATTAAGCCAGCAGGATTATAAAATACCGCTGTTGAATACCCACCTACTGCTGTATTTGCAGCCCCCATACCCATAATACGGGAATCTTTATATAAAAACTCTTGTGTTGACATATCTGCATAAAGTAGTGAACTTAACGCTAATAACGATAATGGTAATAATTTTTTCATCTATTTTCTCCCGTATCTTATTTATTTAAATAATCTAATATTTGTTGTAGTGTTACATTTGTATCACCAGCTTTTGCGTTTTTATCACCTGTAAGATCTTGAACAAATTGATCAAGACTATCTTTGATTTCTTCATCATCACTTACAGTAGTTAAAGTATTTGTACCACCATTAAGTGTATCTACTAAAAGATCCGCTATACTTTGTGAATTATTACCATCCATCATAACAGGACAAGCATAACATGTGTACCCATTAACAGGATTTAATGAAGTGATAGCACCTGTTACATTATCTTCAATACCTTCACATACAGTTTTGTTGCCATCTGCATTACAATAACCACTCGTAATAACAGTTGAATTATTTACATCACGAATACTACTTTTTGCTAATCTATAAAAAGTAACTGGTACATTGTTAGAATCATTAATATCAATTACTAAATGCGTATAAGGATGTCCACTAATCGTTACATCAGTTGGTGTAATCACTGAACCATTAGGTAAAGTATTGTTAGTATCTGTTGCCCAAGCTAAAGCATCTAAACTCACTTCCATATCTAATGGTGTTGTTGCTGTTGTATTTGTATCATCAAGTGCTTTTACAAGTGTATCAACATCATTAGTTAAGTATGTAATTGCTGTTGTTGCTTGAAATGTTTGATTAAACCCTACATAAAAACAAGCATTTTCAACTCTTGAATCTGTAGTATTATTATCAGTTGTATTTGTATCACTACATACATCTTTAGAAGCATTGTTTTCAGGATTTACAGAAAGTAAAAAATAATTTTGAGATTTTTTTAGGAATGATAATGAATCATCATTGATATTATCACTTACACTTCTTGTAAATGAGCTAAAAGCATTACCATCTGTATCATTAGCATCTAAAACTATTTTTACTACATCTATAGCACCAAAACCTGCTTTCCCCATATAAGCGGTTGCTAAGTTAAAGTATCTGTCACTTGCTGTATATGTTGTAGCACATGACCCATCTAACTTATCAATAGCATCATCAAATCTTGCTTGATCTAAATCTTGCTGTATCTCAAAACGACAACCTGTACTATCTTCCCCACATCCTGCAAAAAACAGTGATGCTGCAACCATTGAAGTTGCTAAAACTTTTTTATACATATAATAAACTCCTTATATTTCTTTGAAATTCATTATATCAAGTTATTTTTAGATAATTATAAAATTTGACTGAATTGCATCTATACAAATATTTTAGCAAAGAGAGTTTTATGCTCCTTTTTGATACAATTGTAAATAACTATATATGAAAAAGATTTGAGATTATGACAACAAAAGAATATATACTCCAAACAATAAAAAAGCGTCCACTTATCATTGATGGTGCGATGGGTACACAACTACAACAAAAAGATGACAAAATTCCTAAAGAGGCATGGGAAGGCAATGAAGGATGTAATGAACTCCTTAATGTAACAGCCCCTGAAATAATGGAAGAGATTTTTCATGCTTACTTAACCGCTGGAGCAGATCTCATTACAACAAATACTTTTGGTTCATTCAGTTGGGTGCTTGATGAATACCAGATTTCAAATCGTGCTTATGAACTTACAAAAGCTGGTGCTGAACTTGTTAAAAAACAATGTGAACTTTTCTCAACACCAGAACATCCCCGTTTTTGCCTTGGAAGTATAGGTCCTGGTACAAAACTTCCCTCTTTGGGTCATATCACTTATGATGCAATGTTTAAGGGTTATACAGAATTTTGTTTGGCACTTATAGATGGTGGAGTTGATATATTTATACTAGAAACTTGTCAAGATCCTCTCCAAATCAAAGCAGGTTTACATGCTTGTGAAGAAGCTTCTAAACAAAGAGGTGTAGAGATTCCTATCATGGTTTCTGTAACTATTGAGCTTAGTGGAAGTATGCTCATAGGGACAGATGCACAAACCATTGCGACGATTATGGAACCTTTTAATATTCTCTCTCTTGGTTTTAACTGTGGAACTGGACCTGAACAAGTTGAAAAACATGTCAAAACACTTGCAGAACTTTGGAATAAACCAATTAGTGTTCATGCAAATGCTGGACTTCCTCAAAATCGTGGTGGCTATACCTACTATCCAATGGGACCTGATGAATTTGCAGATAAACAAGAAAATTTTTTAAAATATGATGGTGTAAGCTTTTTAGGTGGATGTTGTGGAACAACACCACAACATATTCGCGCCCTTGTTGATAGAGTCCTTACATTAACACCTAAAGCTCCAGCAGGAACACAAGAAAACTCCTTAGCCTCCCTTTTTAACACTGTACCACTTATGCAACAACCTGCTCCTCTCCTTATGGGTGAAAGAAGTAATGCTACTGGTTCTAAAGCATTTCGTGAGCTTCTTTTAGCTGAAGATTATGAGGGTACCCTCTCTGTTGCACAACAACAAGTTCGTGCAGGAGCGCATGTCCTTGATGTTAATGTTGGGTTTGCTGGTCGTGATGAAACAAAAGATATGAATGCTGTTATGGGAATGTATAACCAAAAAATCTCTATCCCTCTTATGCCTGACTCTACACAGACAAAAGGATTAGAAACAGCACTAAAAAATATCGGTGGTCGTCCTATTTTAAACTCTGTAAATCTTGAAGATGGGGAAGATAAATTTGATGATGTCTGTCGCCTTGCTAAAAAATTTGGTACAGCTCTCGTTTGTCTTACCATTGATGAAAAAGGGATGGCAAAAACAGTTGAAAAAAAACTTGCTGTTGCTGATCGCATTATAGAACTTGCTACACAACGCCATGGACTCAAAAAAGAGGATTTAGTCTTTGATGTCCTTACTTTTACCCTTGCAAGTGGTGATGAAGAGTATTTAGATGCAGGTATCAATACTATAGAAGCCATTCGTAAACTTCGGAAAAAACATCCTGAAGTTGGTGCAACACTAGGACTTTCAAATATCTCTTTTGGATTAGATAAAGATGCAAGACCTTATCTAAATTCTATGTTTTTACATCATTGTTTGGAAGCTGGACTTACTTCTGTGATTATCAATGTAAAACACATTATTCCTATTAATAAAATCTCAAAAGAAGATCAAGAAATTTGCAATAATCTCATTTTTAATCGTGGTGAAGAACCTCTTTTTGCATTTATAGAACATTTCAGTACAAAAGAAGCTGTAGATAATTCAGTTGAAGATGCCGAATATTTAGCAATGAATGATGAAGAAAAAATTGCAAAACTCCTTATGGATGGAGATAAAGATCGTATGATTCCTCTTGTAGAAAAAGTGCGTCACACCATAGCTCCTGAGAGAATTGTTAATGAAATTTTAATTGATGCTATGAAAGTGATAGGAGAACTTTTTGGAAGTGGACAAATGCAACTTCCTTTTGTCTTACAATCAGCAGAAACTATGAAAAAAACAGTTGATCATCTTAACCCTTATCTCCCAAAAGTAGAAAAAGAGGTCGATACTACTTTAGTTCTTGGAACAGTAAAAGGAGATGTACATGATGTTGGAAAAAATCTTGTAGATATTATTTTATCAAACAATGGCTATAAAGTAAAAAATCTTGGTATAAAAGTAGATCTTGACCAATATTTAGCAACTCTTGAAGAGGGTCATGTTTCTGCACTTGGTATGAGTGGACTTCTTGTAAAATCAACACAAGTTATGTTAGAAAACCTCAATACACTTGAAGAAAAAGGGATAAAAATACCTATTTTACTTGGTGGGGCTGCTTTAACACGAAGTTTTATAGATGATTTTTGTCGTCCTGCTTATAGTGGACCTATCTTTTACTGTAAAGATGCTTTTGATGGTGTAACAGCTATGAGCCGTATAGAAGCTGGGAATATGGACACAAATCTCCACCCTGATGCACCAGAAGTAGAGAAAAAGGAGGAGAAAGAGGTTATCATACCTCCTTTTGAAGAGATTAAAATGCCATCTCGTGATATTAAAGTCCCAACACCACCTTTTTGGGGAAGAAGAGAGATAAAACTCACCCAACAACAAGTAGAGATGGCATTTGAATGGATTAACCATAAACTTCTTTTTAAATCGCGTTGGGGCTATAGTTCCAAAGGTATGACTAAAGAAGCATACCAAAAACAACTTGATACGGTAGTATGGCCTGCATATGAAAAATTAAAAAAGCGTTTTTTAGAAGAAAAACTTTTCGAGCCAACTATTCTTTATGGTTACTGGCCATGTAGAAGTGATGATACTTCTTTACTCATTTTTGATGCAAAAGAGGGATGGCATAGTGAAAATGAAATCAACCGTGAACCTTTAAAAGATGTTATGGGTAGAGCTGAAGAAATTTTTACTTTTCCTAGACAAAGGAAAAAACCACATCGTGCATTAAGTGATTTTTTTCATAATGAAAGACATGATATTGTAGCATTAACATGTGTAAGTGCTGGAGCAAAGCTCAGCGAGATAGAGAGAGAGATTTATGAAAGAGGTGATTACACGGAGTATTACCAATTTCATGGTTTAGGTGTTGAGCTTGCAGAAGCATGTGCTGAGATTGTACATAAACAGATTCGTCTCGATTTAGGTATCATCGCTGAAGATGAGGGTGCGTCCCTTGCAGATGTACGAATGAATCGTTATCAGGGAAGTAGATACTCTTTTGGGTATGCTGCATGTCCAGATTTGGAACTTAATCGTCCACTTTTTAATCTTTTAAAACCTGAAGAGTTTGGAATAGAACTTAGTGAAACATTCCAAATTCATCCTGAACAATCTACTTCTGCTCTTGTAGTATATCACCCTGAAGCAACTTATTATAATGTGTAGATTATAATAAGTTTTAAAAAAGGCTCGTAAGCATGTTTAATGTGAAATTTTGGGATAAAACCAATCATAAAGAAAAAATATCTACACAACATCAATTTATTAGAACATTAAAAATAAGTTCACATGAAATTACAAGACAAAATATAGAAAGCTTACATGTAAATGGTAATAGCCCCGCTTTAGTTTTAGGATTTGTATCACCAAATATAAATTTTTCAACTATAGCATCACAAATTGCAAATTTTTTACCTAGTACTACACAACTCATTTTATCTTCTACTGCGGGAGAACTTTGTACTTTTAACAAAGAAGAAGCAACAACAAGTTTATATGCACAAACACCTGAAAATTGGGACGATATTGTCCTACAAAGTTTTAGCTCTGATATGATTGAAAAGATTCATATAGAAACGATAGATCTTCAAAGTAGCATAACTAATCCCGAAGAACAAGTTAAAGCGATAACAAAATCTTTAAAAAATATCTCTATTCCATTCGCTATTAATGCAACAGATACTTTAGCCTATACCATCATAGATGGATTATCTGCATCTGAAAGTTTTTTTATGGAAGCTGTTTATGAAAGTAGTAAGTTTCCTTGTCTATTTATTGGTGGTTCAGCTGGAGGTAAACTTGATTTTCAAAATACTTATATTTACGATAATACGCGTGTTGTGCAACAAAAAGCAGTCATCAGTTTTATAAAATTTTCTCCTCTCATAAAATTCGGTGTGTTTAAATCACAAAATTTTGAAAAGACAGCAACATCTTTTTCCATTTTAGAAGCTGATGCAAAAAAGCGTTATGTAAAAAGTGTACTCAATGATGATGCTACAGGAAGTATTAATTTCATTGATGCATTATGTAACCATTTTCATTGTAGTACAAATGAATTAAATCAAAAACTTTCAGGATATATGTTTGGTGTCGAAATAGATAATGAACTTTATGTTCGCTCAGTGTCTGGCATTGATTTTGAAAACAAAACTATATCTTTTTATTGTGACATTATTTTTGGTGAAAAACTTTATCTTCTTAAACAAACTGACTTTGCACAAAAAACAGAAGAAGATTACAGAAATTTTTCTTCTACAAAAAACAGTACCCCTATAGGTGCTATTTTTAATGACTGTATTTTAAGAAGACTCACAAATCAAAATCAATTAGGAGCTATTCAAACTTTTAAAGATATACCACTTATAGGATTTTCAACTTTTGGTGAACTTTTAGGTATCAATATAAATCAAACACTTACAGCAATCTTCTTTTATGAAGCAAAAAAAGAGAAAAATTTTCATGATACTTATATCAATGAATTTCCAATAAAATACGGTTCTTTTAAAAGTTATTTTATAGAAAGACGCTTAGAAAAAGAAAAACTCTTAAATATAATCAGAAAAAAGCTTTTTGATAAAATGATAGAAAATATACCACTCATTAGAACCTTAACAGATGATTTTCATAATACTATACAAATCACAGAAGATATGAACAATTCTATAAAAATTATTGCAGATAACTTTACTCATTTTACAGGTCAAATCGATGAAAGTAGTCGTAATGGTTTAGAACTTGCACAAAATACAAGAGAATTAGTAGGTGATACAGAAAATATAAAATCAGTACTTAGTGTTATAGCAGATATTGCTGATCAAACAAATTTATTAGCACTTAATGCTGCGATTGAAGCTGCTCGTGCAGGGGAACATGGACGAGGTTTTGCTGTAGTAGCAGATGAAGTACGCAAACTAGCAGAAAGAACACAAAAAAGTTTAATCGAAACAAATACTTCAGTTAGTTTAATTACACAAGCTGTTGATACAATTAGCGTAAATTTAGAAGAATCAAATAAAGACTTACATACAATTTCTACAAATAGTGATAATCTAACTAAAGAATTAGAAGCAATATCTATCGATTCTCATGAAACCAATGATAAAATCAAAAATAGCATACAAAGCATTTCAAAACTCAATGATTCTTTAATTCAAATAGAACAACTTAATAAAGAAATTTTACTTCTTCAAGAGTAAAAATTGTAAATAATCTTTCACAATCTCTTGATGATCAAAAACAAGGGGTTGTGAACTCAGAAGTTCTATAGGAACAATGCTTGCTTCTTTTGCATCATCAGCGCCCATAGGGATTCCATATGCTTTACATACAAAAACAACACTTACAGTGTGAAATCTTGCATCTCTTTGTGGATTAGAGTAGACACCTAAAAGATTTTGAATGCTTACATGTAAGGATATTTCCTCTTGCATTTCACGAACAACTGCATCTTCAACACTCTCTCCAATATCTACAAAACCACCAGGTAAAGCCATACCCAAA
>Ga0256828_1000915_pt1 | contig 19084 bp, 16 predicted proteins | sample CV88metaG_FD_185993 | JGI IMG/M metagenome (GOLD analysis project Ga0256828, IMG submission 185993) | Hydrothermal vent microbial communities from East Pacific Rise, Pacific Ocean - CV88 | ecosystem: Environmental > Aquatic > Marine > Hydrothermal vents | place: Pacific Ocean: East Pacific Rise...
TACATGGTTACCACCATGTTCTTGGGTTAATGCTTTACCAATATCGTGAAGTAACCCTGCTCTAAGTGCCAACTTCTCATCTCCACCCATCTCAGCAGCCATAACCGATGCCAGTTTAGCAACTTCTAATGTATGAGCCAAAGCATTTTGTCCATAACTTGCTCGATATCGCATACGTCCAAGTAGTTTCATTAACTCTTGGTGCATTGGTAAAAGACCCAGTTCAATAACGATATTTTCTCCATCTTCAAGGATTTTCTCTTCAAACTCTTCTTTTACTTTTTCATGTACCTGCTCTATTCGACCTGGATGTATTCGTCCATCTTCGACTAAAATTTCAATGGTTTTAGTCGCGATGGCTCTTCTATAAAGATTAAAATTAGAAACTATAATAACACCAGGTGTTTCATCTATAATAATATCAACACCTAAAAGTTGTTCTAAACTCTTAATATTCCGACCCTCTTTACCAATAATACGCCCTTTATGTTCGTCGCTAGGTAGATTAATAATATTGATTAGTCTCTCACCTGCAAACTCACCTGCATAACGTGTTACAGCTTGGGATAAAATATAGTTCGCTTTCTTTTTTGCTTCTTGTTCTGCTTGTTTTTCATGCTTTCTGATTGTTAAAGCAAGTTCAACTTTAGATTGTTCTTCAACTTTCGTTAGAAGTTCTTTCTTTGCTTCATCTCTTGTCATTCCAGCACTTTTTTCAAGTAGTGATATTATTGATGATATCTCATTCTTTTTATGCTCTTCTAAAGAAGCAAGATTTCGCTCTTTCTTCTCTATATTTTTTTTAATATTAAAAAGTTCTTTCTCTTTCTTCTCAAAATCGTCTGACTTTAATTCAAGCTCTGTTTTCTGTTTAGCTAAGTCTAGAACTTTTTCTTGAAATTTCTTTTCTAACTGAACTTCATTCTCTTTTATTTGAATTTTTGATTCACTTAATAGATGTTCAGCTTCATATTCTATAGCCGAAGCTTTTGCTTTTGCTTCGCTCTCTAAATGAGCAAACTGTTTTTTATGTGCATTACGCATAACCAAATAGGTTATACCTACTCCAAGAAGTAGTAAAAGTGATGCTAATAGTATATTTTCTATCATTTTTTCTCCTTTGTAAGGAGCCTAAATCCTTGATTTGTTTCTAAAAAAACTATTTTGTGGTGTTATATAAGCGTCTCCCTTAACATCATAATCATCTGTAATAATTTCAGAACAGATACAACGTTTTCTTCCTACAAATAAAACTTTACTTATATTTTTACGGTTTTTTTCAAAAAACCTATCATAAAATCCTTTACCAAATCCTACGCGTCTTAATGTACCATCTATCCCAATAACTGGTACTATAGCTAAATCTATTTTATTATTATATTTGTTTGAATTAGAAGGTTCTTTTACACCAAATTGTTTTATATTTAAAGGCAATCTATATTTTACCAAGCTAAAGCTTTCACCTTCCATAAATGGTACTAAAACAATTTTTTTCTCTTTTCTTAACTGTATAATTAAACTTGTAATATTAACTTCAATTCCCAAAGGAATATAAAGCATTATAGTTTTAGATTTACTCCTTCTTATAATATATAAAAGTTTATTAATAACCATTTTATCTAACTTATAAGTATTGTTTTGTCGCTTTTTTAATCTATCTATACATATTTTTCTAAAACTTTTTTTATCCATATCTTACACTTTATTTTTTTTTGATATAATCACTTAAATTCACTTAATAAAGACAGTACTTGAAGACAAAAAACAAATTTTATCTACTTTTAGTAGCTATTATCTTCTTATCAACAGCATGTAATGAGCATGAAGAAAAAACCAATACTATTAAAAACACAAATAATACTGAAGAGAAAAGTTCTCTACTCATGGAGAACATGATAAACAGTGTTATTCAAGACTCCATTGTAACTCAAGAACCAAAAGAACATAACAGTCTAAAGAAAACTAAAGATATAAAAGTAAAGCCTAAAAACTATACGTTTACTTTTAAAAATTTTGACAAAAAATCATCAACTTTACATCTTAAAAATGATATATATGAGTTTTCAAATATAGCACAACCTATTGTAATGGTTAACTTATCTTCTACTTGGTGTCCACCTTGTAGAGGAGAAGTACCTCACCTAAATAGTTTACAAAAAAAGTTTAAAGAAAATCTCTTTATACTTACTGCTTTGGTTCATGACAACATTAATGATGATGAACTAAAAAAATTGATTGTATCAGAAAAAGCACATTTTTTTGTTTCAACAAATCAAGATGAGAATGAAAAATTTGAGAAAATGATTATAAAAAAATTAGGAATTAATGATAATTTAAAACTTCCCTTGATGGTACTGTTTAATAATGGTAAATATTTTACACATTATGAAGGTAGTATGCCTGAAGAGATGATTGAGAGTGATATCAAACAACTCTTAAATAAAGAAAAATAAAGAAAAGAGACAAACAATGTTTAATATATTTAAAAAAGTTTTTAAACGAACAAATGATGCTATAAAAGAAGTAGCTCCTGAGAAAAAGAATAAAATTACTAAAGATGAATTCGAAGATATTTTACTAGAGGCAGATGTAAACTATGAACTGGTAGAAAAATTTTTAGATACCCTTCCCAACAATATTAACAGAGCAGAAGCGTACAATACATTAATTACAGTCTTTCAATATAAAGCAGACTGGAAAGATGATATTGATGCCAAACCTTTTGTAGATATGATTGTAGGTGTTAATGGTGCAGGAAAAACAACCACCATGGCAAAACTGGCACGTTATCATCAAAAAAATAATGAAAGCGTTATTTTTGGTGCTGCCGATACATTTAGAGCAGCAGCCATAGAACAGTTGACACGTTGGGCAAACAAACTGGATATTCCTATTGTATCAACACAACAAGGGCATGATCCTTCAGCTGTTGTTTACGATACCATTTCATCTGCCATAGCAAAAAATATTGACCATGTTCTTATAGATACAGCTGGAAGACTCCATACACAAACCAACTTAGGTGAAGAGCTTAAAAAAATGGTTCGTACAGCAGACAAAGCCATGCCTGATGCTCCCCATAGAAAAATGCTTATACTCGATGGAACACAGGGTAGTTCTAGCATTAACCAAGCAAAAATTTTCAATGAACTCATTGGTATTGATGGTATAATTATTACCAAGTTAGATGGTACAGCTAAAGGTGGTTCTGTTCTCTCCATAGCAGATGAACTCCAAATGCCCATCTATTACATAGGTACGGGTGAACAACCTGATGACCTTATAAAATTTAAAGCTGATGACTATGTCAATACTATTTTAGATGGAATTTTTATTTAAAATAATTCTATACACTTTGCTAGGAAGTTAAAATGCTAAAAATATTTACTCCTATTTTTATTATGTTGTTATTTGTTTCTTCTCTTTTTATTCTAAATGAGAGAAGAACTTTTGATATTAGCACTCTTGTTCATATTGACCCAATTCCTCATACCAAAGAGTTAATAGCTAAAGAAAAATATGTGGCAGCAGAGGAATATCTATCATATTTTATGAATTATGATTATGTTAAAAATAATCCAGTAAACCAAGAAATTCTGAGTGCAATAAAACATCAACGTGAAAATTATGGATATAAGGCAAAAAAATTTTTAGAAGGATTAACAAAGGGAAAAAGTGATGAAGATATAGGAAAAGCTTCAGCCATTGCTTCTGATTTTTTGGTTATTGGCGATATTAGAGATTTATCTATAGAGGGAAAACACTACATGGATAATAAAGAGGTGGACAATGTTATTGTCGCACTCTCCTCACTTGGTCTACTTGCCACAGCTTCAACTTTTTATACATTGGGTGCGACTAGCCCCATTAAAACCTCTATATCTGTTTTAAAATATGGAAAAAAAGTTAACAAACTTCCCTCATGGTTAAGTAAACAACTTATACTACAAGCTAAAATATCTAATAAAACAAAATCTTTAAATAACTTAAAAGAATTACTACTGCCTATTTATAAACTCTATGAAAAAATAGGATTAACCCAAACATTAAATCTTTTAAAAAATACAAAAAATCTTAAAGAGCTAAAATCTTTTATGTCACTGGCATCTCGTTTTGGTAAAAAAAGTAATGTACTGTTACAAATAACAAAAGGAAAAGCATTTCACTATATAAAATCTATGCCTAATATCAAAAGTAAAAATATACTTTATGCTTCTACTTATGGAGAAAATGGCTTAAAAGGTTTAAAAAAAATGGGAGAAAATAAATTTATAAAAAGAGTTGGCTTTGGTTCAAATTTGACCAAAACAACCTATAAGGGAAACTTAAATTCATTTTTTAATTACATACTAAAAAATATTCCCAATTCACTTCTATATACCATAAGCCTCTTAAGTCTTTTATATTTTATTCAAAAATTTTATATACGAACAAGAAAGCTGTTTAGCTTTCCTCTTCTAGCTAAATAGCTTCTTCATCTTCTCAAAGAAAATTGCAGATAAACCTTTTGGTTTTGCTAATTGTTCTATAAACTGATCATAATTCATATTTTTCTCTTCGAGATACGCATCAAGATATGCCATAGAGGCTTTAATATCATGCTCTTTTTCAATTGCTATTAACTTAACATATAGTTTTTCCATCACTTCTACAACATGTTTTGGTGCTGCTTGTCTAAATGCCACATAGTATTGAATATTTCCTAGAGGATCACGTCTTATATCAAAATCTGTTGTCACCCAATAGTAGTTACCATTTTTAGCCATATTTTTGACTACAGCCATTATATTTCTACCAGAGTTTAGATGATCCCACATAAGCTTAAAAATAGCTCTTGGCATATCAGGGTGACGTAATATACTATGTGGAGAAGATATCAATTCACTCTCTTTATATCCTGACAGCTCACAAAAATACTCATTACCATAGATAATTTTTCCTGTAACATCTGTTTTACTTACAATCATTTTTTTACTATCTAATTTTATCTCTATATCTGTAGCTATCGGTCGTGTAATCGTTATTGACATCTTAAATCCTATATAATATTAATTAAAATAATTATATAGTAATTTTTCTTTATAAAAGTTTAAGTTATCTCTTTTGCTTCTTACTTAATAAAGAAATCTTCACTTGCTGTTTTAACCACATTTTATGATCTATTGCTGGAAAACCAGCATATGTTTTTCCACCTTGAAGTGACTTTGTTACCCCTGCTTTACCAGCTACAGTACAAAAGTCACCCAAATGTAAATGTCCAGCTGTTGCACTTTGACCACCCATTACAAGGTTTCTTCCTGTAGTAGTAGAACCTGCCATTCCCGATTGCCCTGCCATAAGAGAATATTCTCCAACATCACAATTATGGGCTATCTGTATAAGGTTATCAAGTTTTGACCCTTTTCTAATGTAGGTTGTACCAAAAACAGCTCTATCTACAACTGTATTTGCCCCTATCTCTACATCATCTTCTATAACAGCATTGCCATTTTGATAAATCTTAACATGCTCACCCATTTTGGTATGGGCAAAGCCATAGCCATCAGAACCAATAACCACTCCAGCATGGAGAATACAATTAGTACCAATAATAGAGTAATGATAAATAGTTACATTAGGGTAGATAAGTGTATTAGAACCTATAGTAACATTGTCCCCAACATATACACCTGCCATAACTGTTACGTTGTCTCCTAAAGTTACATTTTTACCAAAGCGTACACGCTTATCTATGTCACAGCCTTCACCCATCTCAGGATTACCACCTTTAGTCTCTATTTTATGAGCAAAAAACTTTGATGCCAATGCCAATTTTAGATAAGCTTCATCTGTTACTAAAGCAATAGTACTTTCAGGTAACAGCTCTGCATACTCCTCTGCTATCAAAACAGCACCTGCTTTGGTATCGGCTAAGGTATTTAAAAATTTCTTATCATTAAAAAAAGAGATTTGAGAGGGAGTAGCCTCACTAAGTGTGTGAAGTCCAGTTATTTCGATATCTTCACCCGAGAAAGGAAGATTTATTTCTTGACATATTTGAGTTAATTTCATATTTTGTCCTATTATACAACGGGTAGAGACATGGCTCTACCCCTACGATTTAATTTAAAACAGCAATATTATCGCTCTATCGCAACAACACCACCACGTACAACCTCTATAGGGTTATATCGCTCACTTGCTTCTATAAAGTGTTTAATTCTACAAGGCTCATCAGCAACCATACCGATGCATATACTCACACCAACATTGACGATTCCACCATTATATGCAGCACAAAGAGCTTCTATATCTGCCAAACTCTCTTCTATAGGAAACTTTACCAATACCATCTCTTTTTCAACCATCTCTTCATGTTCTATTACTTTATAAACAGGAACAAGCTTATGAAGTTGTTTGGTAATCTGCTCTAAAACTCTAGCACTACCTTTTGTAGCAATGGTTATATGAGACAGGTTAGAGTTAGGTACAGGAGCCACCGTTAGTGTCTCTATGTTGTACCCTCGTCCAGCAAATAGTCCAGAGATTCGAGAGAGTACAGAACTCTCATTTTCAACCAATACAGAGATAACTCTTCTAACGTTTTGTGCGTTTTGTGAATTTTCCATCTCTACTCCTCCTCTTTCTTAGGTAACATCATATTATACAATGCTCCAGCAGCAGGAACCATTGGTAAAACATTTTCAAAACGTGCAACTTGTACGTTAATAAATGCTACCTTATCTTGCTCTATAGCATCTGTTAGGGCTGCATCAAACTCTGCTTTTGTAGTAACATCATACCCTATTCCGTGACATGCTTCTGCTAACGCTTTATAGTTAGGCTGAAAACTTAAATCAGTCGATGAGTAACGCTCTTCATAGAAAAATGTCTGCCACTGTCTAACCATTCCAAGAAAGTGGTTGTTCAAAATAACATTTATAACAGGTATCTTATACTCAGCAGCTGTTACCAACTCTTGAACGTTCATTAAAATAGAACCATCACCTGTAATGTTTATAACCGTTTTATCTGGAAATGCTTTTTTAGCACCAAGAGCTGCTGGAAAACCAAAGCCCATGGTTCCAAGACCACCAGAGTTAATCCACTGACGAGGTCTATCAAACGGGTAGTGTTGTGCTGCCCACATTTGGTGCTGACCAACATCAGAGGTAATAATGGCTTGTTCACCTACAAGCTCACCGATTCTCTCTATTGCCCACTGAGGTTTAATCACCTTGTCAGAGTCTACATACGACTGAGGGTGTAAAGCATTATAACGACCTAAAACCTCACGCCAATCAGCATAACGCTCAGGCTTAACTTTTTCTTCAAGTCCTTCTATAAATTTCTCAAGTACAGATGCTAAGTCACCAACTATAGGGTAATCAACATCTACGAGTTTACCTATGTTAGCAGGATCTATATCTACATGAATAATATCTGCATACTTAGCAAACTCAGAGAGCTTACCTGTAACCCTGTCATCAAACCTAGCACCCAAAGAGATAACCAAGTCAGTTTCAGACATTGCCATGTTTGAAGAGTAGTTACCATGCATTCCAAGCATACCTTGAAGCAGTGGATTTTTAGCACCCATAACACCACGAGCCATCAATGTCTCTACAGCAGGTATCTGACCCATATCAGCCAACTTACGAACCAAGTCACTTGAATCAGACAAAGTAACACCACCACCAATGTAAAGTAGAGGTTTTTTAGCTTTTAAAATCGCCTCAACAGCTTTCTCAATTTGACGCTTATTACCCTTAACCGTTGGCTTAAAACTTGGTATATTTACCTCATCAGGATAAACAAAGTCTCCAAATTCAGCTGTAATATCTTTAGGAATATCAACAAGAACAGGTCCTGGTCTTCCTGTACGGGCTATGTGAAATGCTTCTTTCATTATGCGAGGAAGGTCAGAAAGCTCTCTAACCAAAAAGTTATGCTTGGTACAAGGACGAGAGATACCAATAGCATCTATCTCTTGAAATCCATCTGTCCCTATTAAAGACAAAGGAACCTGCCCAGAGATAACAACCAAAGGTATAGAGTCCATATAGGCTGTAGCCAAACCTGTCACTGCATTAGTAAAACCAGGTCCAGATGTTACCATGGCAACACCCACTTCACCATTGGCTCTAGCATAACCATCAGCAGCATGTACAGAAGCCTGTTCATGTCTATTTAAGATGTGTTCAAAGCCATCTTGTTTATATATCTCATCATATACGTTCATGATAGCACCACCAGGGTAACCAAAAACGGTCTTAACGCCCTCGGCTATCAGTGCTTCACAAACCATTTGTGCACCGTTCATCTTCATGAATTCAGCTCCAATCGTCTTGTAATTTTGGGGCTGATTTTAGCTAAATTAGGATAAGAGGGGTCTGAATTGATAAAGATTGAACTTTTTTAATATTATTTAAGCTAAATGATATCAAAAGATTCTATTTATGAACAATATACGTCAAAAAACTATCAATCTTAACCCTTAAATCATTGATTAATATATCTTTATTCACTTTGTTATTTTCATCAAACCTAGCCACACTAAGTGTCACTATATCTTTAATATCAAAAGGTATACTCTTTTCAGATTTCTCTTCTCTAATAATTAGAATGTTTTTTAAATTACTTAAATAAGTATGTTTTCCTATAAAGTATCCCAACTCTATTAGAACATTTGGGTTATCATGATAAGTTAACTCCTCTTCCTCTTTTTCCGACAAGTAACAGACCAAATAGTCAGAATTACTCATATTTTCTAAAAGTTGAGGTGTAATAGAACCCAAATTTTCATCATTATCCCAATGTATCAGGTTTAACTCTTCTTTAAAACTATTACCAATAAGCTCCTTAACAGTACCCACTACAGCTCTATCTGCCTTAGATGAAAAAGCAAAAAATACCTTTGGTCTTCTTGCGAAGAAATATCCTCGATGTTCCTCTTTAAAATAATCTAAATCTTTTCCTAACTCATTAATAACAGAGGATGTATTGGTTCTTTGAAATCTTCTATTTTCATAAAGTTGAAAAAGTTTACCTAAAGTAAAGGAGATATTTTTAAGCTCATCTTGAGCTTGTTTATTGGGTTTTAAATAATCTTCTGATTCAAAATTAACAACACCCAAAATATGATTATTATTATCCATCTTGTTGTCTCTACGAATAGGTATAATAATTGAAGTCCTAGTTTCAACACTATTATTAATAGTTCTATAATCAGGAAACTTTTTTTCTCCTGACCAATGATCAACATATACTGAACATGTATCTAGTGTCTCCTCTTTATTCAGAGGGGTTATCCAGAGTCGCTTATTTTTTGCAAAAGCATAAGGCATCTGACCATTATAATTACCTTCACTATCTCTAAGCATTAAAATCTCTTCTAGTCCAGTGTTTAGACTATATTTCACCAACATAACCTCTCCACCAACAGTTTCACGAATGAGCATCAAACGTACAAACCTTATATGTAAAACTTTTTTTAAATATGACTCAATATACTCTTGAATCTTCTTAAAATTTTCCTCTTCCAAAATATCCACACTGTTAGCAAATTGTAACAGTGTATTTCCAAATGTTATTCTCATAGTCTCCCCTTTTTAATTTAGATAACTACTATTAGTTCTATATTTGTCATTTTTTCTCTTCCATTATCTCTACTAGCTCAAATCCAGCATGAGCCAGATAATTTGGTATATAATAAACTGATGCTAAATCATACTGATACGTATCTTTTATATCATCAGAAAACTCTTCTATAGGAACCAAACAATTATGCTCTTTTGCCTCATCATTTCTCTGTTTATTATAACTCCAACCGTTAAGATAGTGAAAGGCACTCCAACGATTATGTTCTGAACGTGCAACTCTATCAATACATCGTTCATCAAAAGAGCTTGGAAAATAGTCTATACTATATTTATTAAGCTCTTTTTCTATACTAGTAGCATTTTCTAATTTACTATTAAATAACTTTTTATTTAATAGTAAAAGTTCTTCATATCCTTTCGTAGAGTTAATTTTTTTTAAACCAAAAGACAAAAGTTTAATATTAATATGTAACGCTTGTGTTTTATTAGCATCACGCTTATGAGGAGAAGTCTCTAACCAATTTTTATACATCTCTTCTTTATCTATCTCCTCTAACCCTCTATGGTTAAGATGAATCAATTTTGCTATAGAATCCAACTCTTCATCAAATAAAATTTCTCTCGTAGAAGTCTCAGAGATATTTCCAAAAGTATAAAAATTTTCAAAAGATTCACTATTTTTATTTATCTCTTCACCTAAGCCTAAGTTGTGATAAAGTGCAAAAAGAACTTTTGTTTTAAAGATTTTATGTCCTATATCTCTAATATAGGTGGTATCTTGCAAATTAATAGCTATTTCAAGGTTTTTCTCTTCATTTTTTGTTGCTATAAATATATTGGTCAAGTTTTTACTCTTCCATACCTCATCTCTGTAAAATATTAATGTTTCAGTATCTACATCTTTTGCTTCTATTTTTAAATGAGGAATTAACTCTATATTTGGAAAAGTTTTTTCAATTTTACTTTTAAACTTATTGGCATTAGTATCTATTAAATGCAAAGTTAAGGTGTTTTCATAAGGAATTGTAGAAAGAAAAGCTATATGATAAACAATTTCAAGAGCCAATTCAGAATCACCAATAACTATCATAGAAAAATCTTCAGAAGTTTCAATAATCTCATTTTGATTTCCTAAAATCCCATGTTCTAGAAAAAGTCTCTTTGCCATGTTTTCATACAGCGAAAATGCAAAAACATTAATATTTTTATTTTTATCATTACTAATTACATCTTGTTTAAAAAGAACCGATAGGTCACGATTTCCAATAGAAACATAAATACTCTGCTTCTTATCATGTTGTATTAAATTAAGTAGTTGTTTTCCTAAAGCAATATTTTTTCTGTCATTAGAAGTAGAGATAACAATCCGTTCTACATAAGTTAAATCCAATCCAAAAATTGCCTTATTTGCATCGAGTGCTTTTACGCCAAACCCTCTCTCTTTAAAATAGTCTATATGTGAATGGTCTTTGTTTTTTTCTATAATAATGGTTGGTTTACCACGGTACGAAGTCTCAAGCAAACTTATGTTTTGTTCACTTAAGCCTATGAGTAAATTATAACCTCTCTTTTGTATCGATTTAATATGCCAATTATTAAAATGTTTTGAAAAAACTATAGCAAAAAGACCAAAGGAAGTAGTTGCTGTTGCTAATATAGTAGCTACATCTAAAAGAAAAGAGTCTCCATAATCGGTCCACTCAAAAACAAACAGACCTAAAGTACATACAAGAGGGTGTAAACTCCAAGGATTTTCTGCAATTCCGTAAAAACCTACTAAACCTAAAAATATGGCAGAAATAGCCAAAACAGTAAAAATCTTTGTCTTGTACTTTATAAAAAAATATGGCTCCATTCTATTAAACTGTTGCATTTCATTCTCCTATTTATTATTTTTTAAACGTATCATCCCTTGTTTCCCATCTTCATCTATCTCAACCTCATACTTAGCACTTTTCAGCATCTCTTCTAATACTTTTTTTGTCTCATCTTCTGTCAAATTATCATTAGACATCCCTGCCCTAAAATTATAAAAAATATTTTCATCCAACTCACCCTCTTGTTTGGCAATAATACAGGTCACCACAGCATCTCCCGTCACATTAACCACAGTTCTAAGCATGTCCAATAGTCTGTCAACACTTAAAAGTATGGCTATTCCCTCTATAGGTAGCCCCAATTTTAAAAAGACCATAGAGAGCATTATCAGTCCTACACCTGGTACCCCTGCTGTCCCTATTGATGCTAAAATAGACATACCTACAATAAGTAAATAATCATAGATATCTAAAGGTACATTATAAGCATTTGCAATAAATACAGTAGCAACACTCTGCATAATAGCTGTTCCATCCATATTGACCGTTGCACCAAAAGGTACAGTAAATGAGGCTATAGAGTTTTTAACACCAATCTTCTCTGTCAAGGTCTGTAGTGTAGATGGCATAGTAGCATTGGAACTTGCAGTTGAAAATGCAAAAAGTTGTGTTTCACGCATTTTACTTAAAAACACTTTGGGGCTTAAGCCTGTAGTTATTTTAAATAAAAGCATCAAAGTCACAAAAAAATGAATAAATAGAGCTAGAAAGACTACCAAAATATAGCCTGAGAGATTATCTATATACTTCATTCCTTGGTCAGCAATAGGTCTTGCAATAAGAGTAAAAACTGCTATAGGTGCTACCATGGTTATCATATGTACCATTTTCATAACAATTTGATTAATTGTCTCTATTGCCCTATCTAAACCTACATTTCTCTTACCTAACGAGAGATAAGCTGTAGCAAAAAAAATAGAAAAAAGAATAATAATCAACATATTACCCGAAGCAAAAGCCTCAAAAATATTATCAGGAATCCCTTGCAATACAGACTTTACAGTAATAGAAGCTTCTTTAGTATAATCTTTTTCAAAAGTCTTAATAATATTATGTCCTGGTGAGATAAAAATGACCAAAGTCATAGCAGTTACAACAGCCATAAATGTAGTAAAAAGGTAAAGCATTAATGACTTAAATCCTATGCGTCCTAATCTTACAATATTTTCAATAGAGATAACCCCTGAAATAAGAGAGAAAAAAACAAGAGGAACAACTAGAATCTTAAGGAGAATAATAAATAGTTCACCTATTATATAAAAAACTCCATTAACAATATAAACATCTACAAATCCATCTTTTGTATTCCAACCATAAAAGTTAATAACCAATCCAAGCAATGCACCTATAATCATAGATATTAAAATCTTTGTGGTCAACTCATAGTCTGCTATATGTTTCATGTTATCCCCCTATTTTTTTTATAACGATTAAAACTGTTAATACTCCTATAATAAAAGTTGACAAAATCATCTGATTTTTAAATGCTATTGTTCTCAACTTTTTTTTCGCTTTATTTTTATGTTTTCCATCAGAAAATTCTTTTAAGTAGCGTTTATAACTACTTTTACTATCTTCTTTTAATACTTTTTTCCACTCTTTAGTATCACTATTTTCAGAAGCCTTAGAAAAGAAATAACGCTTCTCTTCTTCCTTTAAAACCTCTTCTTCAACAGCCTTTCTCTCTTCAATAGTTAATGCACAATATTTTTGAAGAGAGGTAAGCAGATGTTTAATTCCCTCATGCTCTTTTTCTCCATTCCAATTTACTAGGTTGGCACTTTGTAAAATATTAAAAGGAATTGGTGGACTCACGTCATCAAGCAGTATCGGTATCATATTGTTACGCTCCATGCCAATAGAAGCTTCACTTATTACCCATGGAGAATCAACAGAATCATGAGACCATATAACCACAATACAGTCAACATCAGCAATAATTTTATTGATTACCTTAAAATACTCTTCTCCCACTTCTATCTTTGGATCCCACCACACGGTTAAACCATAACTCTCTAATAAGGTAACAAGTTGTCTAACCCAATCTCTCTGTTCTCGCTTATAACTTATAAATATATTTGACATAAGATCTTACCTCCCCTATTTAAAGTTATAACCAGCTTCTAAGTATCCAAAATCAATTTTATTTATTTTAATAATATATATTAATTATTATAATCTATTTCATACTAATATATATTTATATTTTTTAATTTAGTGATGCAAATGTGAAGATTGTAACTTAAAGAAAAGGAAGATGAAATATTTAGGTTTTTTTATGTTTTATATAATTGTCAAAAAACTATAATTCATCTGTATGAATCCAAATAATATTGGCTACTTTATCTTGAACTTCTTTATACATGTGACCTGTTCCACCTGGTCTATCAGCATCTTTTCCATCCCATAAAGTTATAAAACTTACTTTATTATTTCCATAAGCTAGTGCAGTAGAAAGTAACCAACGGTTACAATATTCATAAGGGTTTGTAGTTTCATTATCTTGAGGTAAAGAATGTATATTTTTATAAAGTTTTTCTCGACAACGGGCATAACGTTTTTGCCATGTACTAGCACATGGTTTTACTGATTTTTCTAAAAAAGTAATTTCATCAAATGGTTGTAACCATATAACCTTTACATCCAATAATTGACATGCTTCTGTAAAAAGTATATCAGCACCACATGCACCTTGAGTTAATGCCAAATCTTCTTCATTAGCACCTAACTCTTCTAATACCTTTAAAATCTTTTCCCCTGCAATCTTTGATTTATATTCAGGGAAACGGATATCTTTTCGACTTTTATTATCTATCATATGCCCACTAAAAAGAAAAACTTTTTTAGGCTGAAAAGAGATATTCTCTTTCTCTATGTTATTATTATTCATTTATGCTCCAATATCATGCTGGATATTTTAACATTATCAAATTAAGTCCTAAGTTATCCTTTTTTTATACTATGTTTTAACCAGTTATTTTTTTCATTTGACATAATATTCTCAGCACGTGTTACTAAGACTTCAAATTTTTGCTCATCATTATAAGGGGCAACCCCTGTTAAATAAAGAACCTTCTCTTGCTTTAATGCCTCAGTAGTAGTTCGATATTCTAGCCAATTCTCCTGATATTTAAAAAGAGAACTGGCTCCAGCAGAGATAGCAATCAATACTCCAAGAAAAGCTATAATCCATTCAGAATAAGGAATACTCGAAGAAAAACCACTTAAAAATGGTATAAAACTTGCTGAGATTATTTCTAAAAATCTCAAACGTTTATACATCTTTTGATTGCTTCTACTTTTTGTACTGTACCACTTTATCTGCTCATCCAATCGCTCTTTTATGTATTGTTCTTTGTTCATGGATATACTCCTTTACTTTTTATATTTGATAATCTACCTGCCTTGGTTTTCTACAATTACTTTTATTTTATCTTCAAGTTTTTCTTTTAAGCCTTTTTGACTTTTCCAAAAAATCACAGGTACATCCTTGACATCAAAAGGTAACTCTGTTCCCTCTTTTGCTGTTACAATATAAGGTTTATTTAAAGCATCGACATAACCAAATTCATAGTAAACATTAGGTTTTGATTCACTCAAATCAACAATACAAAAAGCTGAATCTTCAATACGTTTAATAATTTCTGGAATAATTCTTGTAACATCTGTTGAAGTATCATCAACTCTATTACATTCATACTCATAAGTTTTACAAATAGATTTAAATGTTTCAAATGCATCTTCCAATGCATCATCTTTTGAAAAAGACATAATTACAAAAACATTATCTGATGTCTTAATATCTTCTGCAAGATTAATAATTTTTTTAGCCAGTTCATCTAATGATAAACCAATATCAGATAATACTTCATAGTTATCTAAATTTGTTGTTGCTCTGTATTTTTTATTAAAGAGTTCTAATTCACTATGATAAAGCCTATTAGCTGCTCCTCCAAACCTACTAATGGGAAGTAAAGGTTTACCTGAGATTCTTGCCCAATTTGCAGCTCGATGTGTTCCATTTGAACCTCCAATAAATATTACTAAATCTGCTAGTTTAATAGGTTCTGGAATTTTTAAATCAGGACTTCCTAACTCCCAGTCACGTAATTGTGATTCTCTAATGGTTCCAAAATTATGTACAGGTTTACTATGTTTTGTAATATAACTAATCAACTTATCGTTAGGTTCCTCACCCATTTCTAATAATTTATTATAAAAACTCTCAGCAAGAATACTATCTAATGTTGAACGACATGCATTAAGTAATATATGATTATTTATGGCTACTTCTTCAGCTAGTATCTTTGCAAATATTGGTATATCTTTATCTGATCTCGTATTAAACCCACCTACGATAAGTATTTTAAGCATATTAAACTCCTTTAAAGTTAATTAACTTTACCCATTAATTTACTTTATCAAAAAATCATTTAATTCTTTTCATATATTTTATATTAATAATTTATATTAATTTTATTTATAACTTTAAATTATTGTTTATTGTTAAGATTATAGTAAGAAAAAGATAGAAAATAAGCCAACTTTCCTCTAGTTAGCTCATTTCAAGAAGTAAAGTAATAATAAATATAGTCTGTTTATTGACTTGAGTAATTTATAGAGAAGCTCTATTAAAGCATTATATTGATAAAAAAATTTTAATAAATATTAGAAAAGTACTATTATCTATTTTGAACACCCCTCATAAGCCACACCTTCACGTACACCATCATCTATAACTGTAGACTCTTTAAAACCACCTATATTATAAAGCTCTTCATATATCAAAACTCCTGAGGCTATTAGGTCTTCTCTTCCTACTCCAACTGTTTTGGTTCTATCTTCGTTGCTCATGGTTAAGAGTTTGCTTAATTGTTCTACTAGGTCTTTTTGTGTTAGAACTGTTCCATGAATTTTGTTTGCATCATAGGTAGCATACTCCATGCCTTGCTTCATAGCTGCTAATGTTGTTGGTGTTCCTGCTGTGGCTACAAATATCTCTACTTTTCCATGCCCAGCATATACCTCATCACAAAAAAGCTTAATAGGGTTCATCAGAGCTGGTATGGCATTGGCTATCTCGGCTATACTTTTAAAACTTTGCGTCACGGTAACAATACCAATGTTAAAACTTTTTGAGAAACTTTTCTCTCCATAGTAAAATACTATCTCAGTAGATGCCCCACCTATGTCTGCCAACATAAAACTACTCGGTTTTTGCCCTAAAAGTTCCAAACGATTTTGTGCAGCTATAAGTGCATATTTTGCCTCGGCATCACCATCTATTACTTCAAACTTTATCGCTGTCTCAGCCTCTATAGCATCTAAAATCTCTTGACCATTAATGGCTTGTCTTATAGCTTCGGTAGTAACAGCTTTAACTTTTGAATCTGTAAAGTCCATTACCTCTTGAGCCTCATTGATAGCTCTAACTATTCGCTCTTTTGCAGCTTCGCTTATAACGCCACTTTGTGCTAAGCCATCGGCTGTTTTAACTGTTTTATGAAATTCAGCTATGGCTTCTTTTGTCTCACAGTTCATCTTTAAAAATCTTAGGCTATTTGAACCCAAATCTATGGCAATAATATTTTTCATTACTCTACCCCTTCTAACAACTTTAACTCTTCTACCAAGTACTTACCAGTGTAAGAACCTGTCTCTTCATGTGTCGCAGCCACCTCTTCAGGTGTTCCTGTGGCGATAATAAGCCCACCTTTGTTACCACCTTCTGGTCCCATGTCTATAATGTAGTCTGCATTTTTTATCATATCTAGGTTATGCTCTATCACCACCACTGAGTTACCTAAGTCTACTAGATGATGTAAAACACCCGTTAGTCTATCCACATCGGCAAAGTGTAGTCCTGTCGTTGGTTCATCTAGTATATAAAGTGTTTTACCCGTATCTTTACGACTTAACTCTTTACTTAGTTTTATACGCTGTGCTTCACCACCTGAAAGTGTGGTTGCATTTTGCCCAAGGGTTATGTAGTCAAGCCCCACATCCATTAGTGTTTTTAGTTTTATGGCTATAGATGGAACTGCTTTAAAGAACTCCATCGCTTCTGTAACAGACATGGCTAGAACGTCTGCTATGGACTTACCTCGGTACATTACCTCTAAGGTTTGAGCATTGTATCGTGTGCCTTCACAGGTGTCACAAGTCACCAGAACATCTGGTAAGAAGTGCATCTCTATCTTTATCTGTCCATCACCTGTACAGGTTTCACAACGTCCACCTTTTACGTTAAACGAGAAACGACCTATTTTATAACCACGAAGTTCTGCCTCTTTGGTCTGTGCAAAGAGTTTACGTATCTCATCCATAACTCCTGTGTAGGTCGCAGGGTTGGAACGTGGTGTTCGCCCTATTGGGCTTTGGTCTAATGAAATAACCTTATCTAAATGTTCTAAACCAAGCACTTGAACACCATCTACTTTGTTTACTTTTCTTGCATGGTTTAGAAGTTCTCTTGCTACAGGTAAGAGTGTTTGAAGTATAAGTGAACTTTTACCCGACCCACTTACACCAGATATACAAACAAAATTTCTTAGAGGAATTTTTGCAGAGACTTTTGTTAAGTTATTTAACGTAACATTTTTTATCTCTATCCACTCCTCTTGAGGGTTATCATGTGGGTACTTTATATGTTTAGCCCCAAAAAGATACTGAGCCGTTAAAGTTTTAGCTTTCATCATCTTTTTACCAGTTCCCTCAAAAACAACTTCACCACCGTACTTCCCAGCCCCTGGTCCAATGTCTATAACATAGTCAGCAGACATAATGGTCTCTTTGTCATGCTCTACAACGATAACTGAGTTTCCTTTCTCTTGTAGTGAACGAAGCGTACGAATCAATTTCATGGTATCTCTCTCATGCAAACCAATACTTGGTTCATCAAGAACATACATAACACCTGTAAGCCCAGAACCTATCTGCGAAGCAATACGAATACGCTGTGCTTCACCACCTGAAATAGTCCGTGCATCACGGCTTAGTGTCAAGTAAGTAAGACCCACATCGTAAAGGAAAAAGAGTCGTGCTTCTATCTCTTTTAATACCGATTCAGCTATAAGGTGTTGCTGTTCTGAAAAGTGTTTAAAGTTCTCTCTATCTTTAAAGTAATGATAAGTTTTTTCTATAGGCATATCGATAATATCAGCTATATTTTTACCCTCTATCCGAACGGCTAGTGAACGTGGTCGTAGTCTATGACCCTCACATCTATCACAGACCTTTTCTGTCATATATTCACTCATATCTTTCTCATCTGAGAACATCTCATGAGCGTACTTTACTACTCCAGGCCAGTCACGAGTAAGCTTATGACGTTTCCATGTAAAGTTCACGGGTGTTGCCCCACCATAAAGTATAGACTTTTTCTGAAACTCTTCAAGTGACTCATACTCTACATCGGTAGGTATATCATTTTGTTCACAAAAAGCTGTTAAAAACTTGGTGTAGTAACTCTTGTTAAAACCATACATGATACGTACAGCACCTTTGTCGATGCTCAACGCTGTATCTATAACTTTTTTAAGGTCAATAACATAACGAATACCTAAGCCGTCACAAGTAGGACAAGCCCCTTTAGGTGAGTTAAATGAAAATGAAACAGGTTCCAAA
>Ga0256828_1000916_pt1 | contig 19078 bp, 22 predicted proteins | sample CV88metaG_FD_185993 | JGI IMG/M metagenome (GOLD analysis project Ga0256828, IMG submission 185993) | Hydrothermal vent microbial communities from East Pacific Rise, Pacific Ocean - CV88 | ecosystem: Environmental > Aquatic > Marine > Hydrothermal vents | place: Pacific Ocean: East Pacific Rise...
AAAACTTAATACTCTAAATTTATCATATACTTTTTTCATATATTCCATACCATCTGGTTTTCCATCGTGATTTTCATCTGCATAATAAAACCAAGCATACTGTTCAGACATAGTCATACCAAAAGGAATAGTTGTAAACCATACAGTATTTATATCTTTACCTTTCCAATAATAACTAGCACTATGTCCCATTTGATATTGACCACCTTTTACCATATCTAAAATTCCAAGTGGAGCTTTATGTTTCTCTTTTCCTTCTACTTTGATAATAAATTTACCTTTAGACATTTTTTTAACCATTTCAGCCATTTTAATTGGTGGTGATGCTAAAGGTGTAAGAGTACTAGGCCATGTCATAGCTAATTTCCATCTAATAGTTTTAGCTTGTAAAGATGAAGCTAAAATCATACTACCCGCAATACCAACTAATGCTAATTTTGTAAGTTTTTTTAACATATGTTTCTCCTTTTTTTTGTTATAGTTGTAATTATATCATAAAGTAAAACTTACTATTTTACTTTAAAATGCTCTAATTTATATATAAGTTTTATATCTCCATTTTTTGCTTTAAATACAATAGGAAAATAAATTTTTATTAAATTTTTATAATTTTTTGAAGCTTCTACAAATTTATAAAAATTCACAGGTGTATTTAATTTTGCAGTAACTACATAAGTTTTTTTAATAAATTTTTTATCATATACTGAAATATTTCTATCTTTTATTTCCAAAATATCCATATATTTTTTTGCAAACATTTTAAAATTATTTTTATCAAATTCTCTTTGTAAAGCTAAAATAATTCTCCTATTTTCTCTATATAATTTTTGATATTCATTAGTTTTATTTTCTAACTTTGTTTCGACTTTATCTGCTTCTAATTTTACAGTATAATAATCCCTTTTTTCTTTTTTAAACATTTTAATGCTAGGTGCTACTAATATCCCTAATAAAATCAAAAAAACAACTACAAATAATGTAAAAAACAACATATTTTTAATAATATCTATCCCAAACATCTCTACTTTTGGAATTTTTGGTAATTTTAATTTCATTGTTCCTCTTTTAAAATATTTATAGATTCAAATCTATACCAACCATTATCCATTTGATAAAAATTTGTAATAGTTGTAGTAAAAATAGATTTTAATGGTGGTAATAATAAAATATTATATACATCTTTTGTAGGTGTAATTCCATAAATATATAATGATTTTTTTTCTATTTTTATATTTGTTAAAGTTATTGGATCTGGTATTAAATCAAGTAAATTTTTCACTCCATCTTTTAATAATTCATTATTAACACTAATTTGAGTTGATAATTGTTTCTCTTTTTTAATAAAATTTATTTTTTGTGTGAAATCTTCTATTTTTTTACTATTTTGAGTAATCTGTAATCTTAATTCTTTAATATCTTTTTTATAAAATAATCCTTTAATAAATAAAAAAGAAGCAAAAAATATCATAAGCCCTGATACCGCACTAATAAATATTAACCATAATTTAGTATCTTCAGCAAAAAAAGATTTTTTATTAGCCCTTGTAAAACTATACATCTATTTCCTTTAAAGCTAAATCATTAATAATAGATAAAATATCAACTTTTTCTTTTGATATATCTAAAAGAATCTCATTTTGTATAGATTCTACAAATTTATTGGAGATATCATCATTATACAATAAATATCCATTTTCTAAAAAATTATCACTATAGCTTTCATAATAATCTTTTATAGAATTTTTTATAAATTCTATGGCTTCTATCTCATTTTTTACACTTGTAATATCATCTTGAATATTTGTATGTTCTAAATCAATATTATCTCCATCATCTTCAGCCAAAGTTTCATCAATAGAATCATCTAGAGTATCTTCTAAATTTTCAATATCATCTATCTCTTCAATATCTTCAACTAAATCATCAATATCCTCAATATCTTCTATATCTTCTTCATCCTCATTTTGAATAATATCGTTTGTTTCTTCTAATTTAAATTGATAAATATTGCTATATTTTGGTTTTATTCCATCTTCATATATTAATAAAATAACAAAACTATTAGAATATAAAACATATAAACTATTTGGTGTCTTTTTTTTATTTAAATCTATAAGCAAATATGGAGAAAAAACAAAATCTATTTTAAATTTATTTAATTTTTTTTGAAAATTATTTAATTCATATAAACCTATAAAAATAGAATAATCTTTTAAACATAAAATTTTAATATTATCTAAATTAATCCCAAGCTCTTTATATTTACTATGTGTACAACTATCTACACAACCTTGATTAAATGTATCAATAATAGTAGAAATATATGTTTGTGTATTTTCTATAAAACAACTTTTGATAAAAGATAAAAACTCTTCTTCCGAAAATTCAAAATATTCCTCAGATAATGTTTTATTATTTTTAACTATTCTTTTTTGTACTTTATATACTTCATGCTCTTGATAAAATGAAACTAATGTTTCTTTTACAAAAAATTGCATTAATTTAAACATAACGGATGCGCTTTCATATAATTTTTTAGTTTTGTTGATTCATTCAACTTTGTATATATTTGTGTAGTAGAAATATATTCATGTCCTAAAAGTTCACTAACATCATTTATTCTAGCTCCATTATTTAACATACTAGTAGCAAAAGAGTGTCTTAATTGATGTGGTGTTACTTTTAATCCTATTTTTTTAAATGGTTTTGTAATTATATATCTTAGTTGCATATCACTCATCTGTACTCCATTTTTTTCAAATAAATATTTTTTAGGATGATATACTTCTTTATATTTTTCTATACTATCTTTTATATGTTCTTCTAGAGGAATTTGTCTAGTTTTATTCCCTTTTCCTTTAACCTCAACCCATTTTGACTTTATATTTTCAATTTTTAAATCTTTAGCCTCACTTATTCTAAGCCCCAAACCAAAAATAGTAATAATAGCTGTATATTCTAGTAAATTAGCTACATTTAAAGCTTCTTTAATATAATCTATAGATATAGGTTTTGGAAGAGTTTTTGGTACAGATATCTGTTCATCTCCAATAATTTTAAAATTAAATCCATTGTCTTCTAAATATTTAAAAAAACTTCTCAAAATTGAAACTTTTTTTGCAATTGTTTTTCTATTTTGAGAAGCAATTTTAATCCTATAAGCAGTAATATTGATAGTTTTATTATCTAACTCCATATAATTAATAGCATCATTTAATACACTATTATATGTTTTAAATGTAATATTACTTTTTGTATTTTCTACATTTTTTAGATAATTTTTAAGTTGTTGTTTTAAAAATTCCATTATATAATTCTTTTGCCCTTTTATAGTTTTTATCTGCTTGCACCTCTAACTCTTTGTTTAAAAGTTTTGAATGAGGTAAATTTTTATATTCCCCTATTATAATCTCTAACATCATCTTAATTTTTATTTTATCGGCATTTGTTATAGTTTCTTTATTTGATATAGAATCTATCTCTACAAAATACTCATTACTTTCTTTTATAAAATTTTGCCATATTTTAGCAATTTTTGTTTGTGTTACAATAGTAAATGCCATTCTATTGTATTTATCTAATTTATATGCTTTTTGTGCTAATTTATATGCTTTTTCATATTCTCCAAGCTCATAATAAGCTTTTGCTTCTAGTGAATATCTATAACTATCATTTAAAAAATAATATAAAAAAACACCTAAAACAACTATAAAAAAGAAAAATATCTTTTTCATAGCTCACCCAATAGTGTAGAATGTTTTGCTTCTTTAATAGTAACTTCTACTATTTTACCTAACATACTCTCGTCACCATTTGATTCTACACTATAAAAATTATCACTTTTTCCATATATTTTACCATCTTCATATCTTTCTACCAATACTTTATAAACTTTTCCTATTTGAGCTTTTGCTTTTTGCTCTAAAATTTCTCTTTGAAGAGCTTGAAGTTTATGAAGTCTTTTTTTTGCTACTTCTTTATCTATTTGATTCTCATAAGTAGCTGCTTCTGTATGTGGTCTTGGTGAATATACAAAACTAAACATTTGCTCAAATTCAGCTTTTTTTACTACATCTATAGTATCTTCAAAATCCTCTTCACTCTCACCTGGAAAACCTACAATAATATCAGTAGAGATTGTAATATCAGGAATCTTTCTTAATTTTTCAATTCTATCTAAAAACCACTCTTTAGTATATCCCCTTTTCATCTCTTTTAAAAGTTTTGTACTTCCACTTTGAAGAGGAAAATGGATATATTTACAAATCTTTGGGTTATTTGCAAACTCTTCAATAAACTCATCATCAGCATGAAGTGGATGAGGTGATGTAAATCTTATTCTCTCTAATCCATCAATTTTACTAACTTCTTGTAAAAGTTTTGTAAAATTAACTTTTTCATGCTCTACTGAAAATCTTTTTCCATAATTATTTACATTTTGCCCAAGAAGAGTAACTTCTTTTACCCCTTCGCTTACAAGTTTTTGAACTTGTTTTAAAATAATATCCATCGGGATAGATATCTCTTTTCCTCTAGTTTTTGGTACTATACAAAAAGAGCATTTTTTATCACACCCTATCATTATATTTACAAAATCTTTATATGGATTTTGACGATGCTCTTTAAAAATATATGTAGTATCATCATAATCTATATCTGTTATTACTGCTTTTGGAGTAGATAAAGCTTCTTTTATTCTACTTACATTTCTAGCACCTAATACAAAATCAACTATTGGTGCTTTTTTTATAATATCTTTTCCCATATGAGAAGCTGTACAACCACAAACACCTATTTTTGCATCAGGTTTTTTATATTTTTTTAATACACCTATCTCACTAAACATTTTAGCAACAGGTTTTTCTCTTACTGAGCAGGTATTGATGATTAAAAGATCTGCTTCTTTTTTCTCATCAGTAACCTCATACTCATCAGCAAGTTCAGCTATCAAATGTTCTGTATCTTTTACATTCATTTGACAACCAAAAGTTTCTATATAAAGTTTTTTCATTTTATTCCTCTATAAATATAAACATTATAATATGTGCATCTCATACATATAACCATTTTCTTCTAAAGTATATTTTACTTCTCTAAAATATACAGAATATCCTAACTTTTCAATCTCATCTATTAAATCTTGTAAATCTTTATATGAAGTATCTCTATGAAAATAGAAAAAACTATCATGTTCAACTTTTGTTAAAAATTTCTCCATATCAATTGTTTTAATATTATTATCAGTTGTTACTAATTTTAGTTCCATTTTTTCTACCTTTTTATTGAATTAGTGAATTTGATATTTATTTTATCAAAATTTTAGTGTAAAATTATAAAAAAATAATTAAAAAAGGGAATAAATTGGATAAAACTATCGATATTTTAAATGCCTTAGCAAATGAAAAAGGCTTAAAGTTTGAGGATGTGGTAGAAGCTTTTAAAATTGCTCTTATAAAAACTACTCAAAAAATGCTTGGAGAAGATGTAAATGTTCAAATTGATTTTGATCTAGAAAACAAAAAGTTAAATATTTATCAAATAGCAGAAGTTGTAGCTGATGATGACCAAAGAGCTTTAGAAAACGAAGAAAGTTTTATATATTTAGATGAAGCACATGATATTGATCCAAATTTAAAAGTTGGTGATAAGGTAGAGTTTGAACTTGATTTTGAAAAATTAGGTAGAACTGGTGCTACAAATCTACAAAGAGAACTTGATTTTCAAATCTTAAGACTTATGGAAAAAGAGATTTATGAAAAATATAAAAATAGACTTGGTGAATTAATCACTGGAGTTGTAGTAAAAGTAGATAAAGAGAATAATACTTATATCGAAATTGGTGAAATAAAAGGTGTATTACCTCAAAGAAATAGAATTAAAGGTGAAAATTTTAAAATTGGTGATCCTTTAAAAGCAGTTATTAAATATGTAAATATGGATAAATCTAGAGGAATTACTATTGAAATCAGTAGAACTACTCCTAAATTTTTAGAAGAATTATTAAAACTTGCTGTTCCTGAAGTAAAAGAAGGATTAATAAAAATACATTCTATCTCTAGAATACCAGGTGTTAGAGCTAAAGTAGCTGTATCTAGCTTAAATCCAAATATTGATCCAATTGGTACAATAATTGGTAGTAAAGGTGTAAGAATTAATTCTGTTTCAAAAGAACTTCATGGAGAAAATATTGATGTAATAGAATATAATGATACTCCTGAACTATTTATTGCAAGAGCTTTATCACCTGCTTTAGTAGATAATGTAAAAATAGAAGAAACTGATGATGAACAACCACTAGCAAAAGTTTCATTAAAACCAGATCAAAAAGCAAAAGCTATCGGTAAAAATGGTATCAATATTACATTAGCTAGTATGCTTACAAAACATAAAATAGAATTAATAGAAAAAGGTGAAGATGATGCACCTAAAAAAGATGCTAAAGATTTCGATAAATTATTTAGTTTTTAAGGATAATTAATGAAAGTAGCACTAATACAACAAAAATATCATGGAAGTAAAGAAGCAACTATTCAAAAAACTGTAGAGATGATAAATCAAACTACAGCTGAGCTTGTAGTTCTTCAAGAACTTCATCAAAATGAATATTTTTGTCAATCAGAAGATACTAAATTTTTTGATTATGCTGATAATTATAAAAAAGATATAGATTTTTGGCAAAATATTAGTGCTACTAAAAATATAGTTTTAGTTACTTCCCTTTTTGAAAAAAGAGCTGATGGAATTTATCATAATACTGCTTATGTATTTGATAAAGGAAAATTAGCTGGAAAATATCGTAAAATGCATATTCCTGATGATCCTGGATATTATGAAAAATTTTATTTTACCCCTGGAGATATTGGATTTGAGCCTATTGATACAAGTATAGGAAGACTTGGTGTACTTGTATGCTGGGATCAGTGGTATCCAGAAGCTGCAAGAATTATGGCTTTAAAAGGTGCTGAAGTTTTAATCTACCCTACTGCTATAGGTTATTTAGAATGTCCAAAAGACAGATATGATGAATTGTGTGAAAAAGAAAATACACTTGAGGAAAAACAAAAAATGCTTGATGCTTGGATAAGTGTACAAAGAGGGCATGCTGTAGCAAATGGAATACCTGTAATTACAGTAAATCGTGTAGGAAGTGAAAAAGATAGTAGTGGTGTGTTAGAAGGGATTAAATTTTGGGGTAATAGTTTTGTATTTGGTCCTCAAGGTGAATTTTTAGCTCATGCAAGTAGTGATAAAGAAGAAATTATTGAGGTAGATATAGATTTAAATGCCTCAAAAGAGATTAGAAAAATTTGGCCTTTTTTAAGAGATAGAAGAATAGAAAATTATGAATGCCTTTTAAAAAGATACTGTGATTAAAGAAAAACTACACATAAAAATATAACCTAAATTTACCCTCATTATTTATATCTATAATAATCAATTTTTCAGAATTCTAATTTATGTTATAATTTATGCTATAATTTTAGTAAAAACTCTAAATAAGAAGGAATAAATTATGCCAATGTTAGATAGTTTTATGGTTGACCATACAAAAATGAATGCTCCAGCAGTTAGACTTGCTAAAAAAATGAAAACTCCATGTGGAGATGTAATAAGTGTATATGATTTAAGATTTGTAGAACCTAATAAAGAGATACTTTCAAGTGAAGGGATTCATACTTTAGAACACCTTTTTGCTGGATATATGAGAGATCATTTAAAAGGATATGAAATTATCGATATTTCACCTATGGGTTGTAGAACTGGATTTTATATGAGTGTAATTGGTGAGCCAAAAAACAAAGAGATTAGAAAAGCTTGGGAAAAAGCAATGAAAGATATTATAAAAACAGATAATATCCCTGAAGCAAATGTATATCAATGTGGAAGTTGCTATATGCATTCACTAAAAAAAGCAAAAATCATAGCAAAAACTATACTTAAAAGAGGTATAGGAAAAATAAGTAATAAAAGACTTAAATTAAAAGGAAAAATTCCTAATATTTGTGATATCAAAAATGCAAAAGAGATTGGATAAAAATAAATTATGAATAATGAATTAAATAAACTTTTTAAAGAATTTAAAAATTTAATTATTCAAAAAAAATATTATGATGCTCATGAAGTACTTGAAGAGATTTGGCATCCTATGCGAAAATCTCTTCATCCAGATCGTGATATAATCCGTGGGTTTATAAATGCTGCTGTTAGTTTAGAATTAAAAAAAAGAGGTAGAAATAATTATCTAAAAGTGTGGAAAACTTATGAAAAACACAAAAAAAAGATATATAATAATAAATTATATAAAGAATTAGCCATGTTTTTAGATAACTATAAGGACTAAAAATGAATATAGATGAAATAAGTAACAAAACTTTAGATGAATTAAAAAAAGCAAAAAAAGATGCTTATCCTTTATATTATAAAGAGATATTTAACACACTAGCACACGAAGCAAACTTAGATATAAATCCAAAACTATTATTAGAAGATAGAGTATTAGATGAACATTTTTTAGATAAAACCCATAAAACTACTGAATTTATAGAAAATACAAATAATGCTATAAAAGATAATTCTACTGAATTTTTACAAGAGATGGAAGTACAAAATCTAAATTCTGATATCAAAAATTTAGTAAAAGATTTTGAAACTGCTTTAATAGATAAACTAGATGAATCAAATCAAAAAATAAATGAATTAAAAAAAGAATTAAATAAAGTATATAAAGAATTAAATGTGGATTCATTAACAAAAGCATATTCAAGAAAAGCTTTTCAAAAAGATATTCAAAAATTCATAGAGCCAGGAAAAGATAGAACTTTAGATATAGCTTTAGTAGCCCTTGATTTAGACCATTTTAAAAAAATAAATGACTCTTATGGACATTTGATTGGAGATTTTGTACTTATTAAAATAGTTAAATTAATAAAAAATATTATAAGAGCAGAAGATAAAATATATAGATTAGGTGGAGATGAATTTATTTTAGTATTTAATAGAATAAAAAAAGAAGATATCACAAAAATAACAGAAAAAATTAGAGAAAAAATAGAAAGTACAAAATTAAAATATAAAGATTATATAATCAATTTAACAATATCGATGGGAGTTGCTTGTCATATTAAAGGTGATACATTAGATACATGGTTACAAAGAGCAGACAAAGCCTTATATGATTCAAAAAGTTCGAGAAACAAGGTTACAATTTTATGCTAGATTTTGTACATTTTAATATACATACTGATTATTCTCTTTTACATTCTTCTATAAAACTAAAAGAACTTGTAAAAAAAACAGAAGAACTAGAGTTTAAGGCTTTAGCTATCACTGAACTTGGAAATATGTTTAGTGCTGTTGATTTTTATAAACAAGCTAAAAACTTCAAACCCATAATAGGTATAGATGCTTACATAAATGATGAAAAATATAGACTAAAACTAATTGCAAAAACAAAGCAAGGATATGATAATTTAATGTATCTATCATCTATTTCATATCTTTATAATTATAAAAATAATGAATATGCAATTATTCCTTATGACGAATTAATCACACATAAAGATGGTATAGTTGTAATTATAAATTATTTAGAAAGTGAAGTTGGATTTCATCTTAATTTATTATCTCAAGATAATTTTTTAAATGGTGCTTTAGGATATGAAAAAGCAAAAGAAATAGCTACAAAATATAAAAATGATTTCGATGATATTTATTTTGAAATAAGAAGAGATGGATATAAAGAAGAAAAGTTTATTGAAAATGATATTTTAAATTTAAGTAAAGAATTAAATATTCCTTTACTTGCTACAAGTGATGTATGGCATTTAGATAAACTTGATTTTATCTATTCTGATGCACTTGAATGTATAGGTGAAAACAAACAATTCGATGATTTACACAGAACATTACCTCATAAAAGTTATTTTAAAACAAAAGAGGAAATGATTGAACTTTTTTCTGATTTAAAAGAAGCTATTGATAATACTTCTAAACTTGCTGATAGTATTGAACTTGAGCTTAATTTAGGAGACCCAACTCCACCAAAATTTAAATTTACAAAAGAATATGCAGCTAAAGAAGGTCTTGAATTTGATAATGATGCTGATTATTTTACATATAAATGTCGCGAAGGACTTGAAAAAAGATTACAGCACATTCCACAAGATAGACATCAAGAATATAAAGATAGACTTGAGCATGAAATAAACATAATTAATCAAATGAAATTCCCAGGATATATGCTAATTGTATGGGATTTCGTAAGAGAAGCTCATAGTAGAACTCCACATATTCCAGTTGGACCTGGAAGAGGTAGTGCGGCTGGTTCACTTGTAGCCTATTCACTTGGAATTACAAATATAGATCCTCTTAAATATGGACTACTTTTTGAGAGATTTTTAAATCCTGAGAGGGTAAGTATGCCCGATATTGATATGGATTTTTGTCAAGATAAAAGAGGTGATATTATTGAGTATGTTAGAGAAAAATATGGAAAAGTAAATGTAGCTCAAGTAATAACTTTTGGTTCACTTCTTGCAAAAGGAGTACTAAGAGATGTAGCTAGAATCTTTGGTATTAACTATTCTATAGCTGATGAATTTGTAAAATTAATTCCTGATAAACTTGGTATTAAATTAAGTGAAGCATACGAAGAAGAAGAAAAAATAAAAGCTCTTGTAGAAAATGAACCTGTTTATAAAAGATTATATGAATTTGGACTTAAACTTGAAGGACTAAAAAGAAATACAGGTATGCATGCAGCTGGTGTAGTAATCAGTGATAATCCTTTGTGGGAAAAAACTCCACTTTATAGACAAGATGAAAACTATGTAACTCAATATTCACTAAATTTCTTAGAAGATGTTGATTTAATCAAATTTGACTTTTTAGGACTTAAGACTCTAACAGTTATTGATAATGCTTTAAAATTTGTAAAGCAAAATCATAATATTGATATCGATTTTTCTACTATGGAGATGGATGATAAAAAAGTATTTGATTTAATCTCTTCTGGAAATACTTTAGGATTATTTCAAATAGAATCAGATGGTATGCAAGATTTAAATAAAAGATTAAAACCTGATTGTTTTGAAGATGTAATTGCTGTACTTGCTTTATATAGACCAGGTCCTATGGATGCTGGAATGACTGAAGATTTCGTAAAAAGAAAAAATGGGATTGAGCCTGTTAGTTACTTTTTTGATGATTTCGCTCCTATACTTGAGCCTATTCTTAAGCCAACTTATGGGGTTATAGTATATCAAGAACAAGTAATGCAAATCGTACAAGAGATTGGTGGATTTAGTCTAGGTGAAGCAGATATTATCCGTAGGGCTATGGGTAAAAAAAATATAGAATATATGAAACAAAAAGCTGAAGAGTTTGCTGATGGTGCTGTAAAAAAAGGACTTAAAAGAGAAGAAGCAATTGAATTATTTAATTTAATTGAAAAATTTGCAGGATATGGATTTAACAAATCACACTCAGCTGCTTATGCAATGATTACATATCAAACAAGCTATTTAAAAGTGTATTATCCAGCTGAATTTTTCTCTGCCCTACTTTCAAGTGAGAAAGATAATACTGATAAAATCGTAAAATATATCAATGAAGTAAAAAGAATGGGACTTGAAGTATTACCTCCTAGTGTTCATAAATCTGGTGATGATTTTACCCCTATTAAAGATGGTATTATTTTTGGGCTTGGTGCTATCAAAGGGGTAGGAAGTAAAGCTATCGAATCAATAATAGCTACTCGTCCTTTTAATGATTTGGAAGATTTCATACTAAAAGTTGATACTTCAAAAGTAAATAAAAGAGTACTTGAAGCTTTAATAAAATCAGGTGCTATGGATGGTCTTGGATATACTAGACATGCTATGCTTACACAAATAGAAGAAATATTAGAATTCAAAAAAAGAGTAGAAGATGGAGAAAAAAGAAAATCAAACTCTTTATTTGCTGATTTTGATGATTTTGTAAATGAAAAATTACAACTAAAAAATTTAGCAGAATTTGAACAAAAAGAACTTTTAGATTTAGAATATGAAGCACTTGGATTCTATGTAAGTGGACATCCACTTGATCCTTATAAAGAAAAAATAGATAAAATCAATTTAAATTATTCAAGTGAAATAGAAGAAATGGATAAAACAGAAGCACTTTTTGTAGGAAAAATAGAAAATATAAAAACAAGACTTGCAAAAAAAAGTGGAAATAAATTTGGAATAATAACTTTAATGGATTATCATGGAAACTTTGAATTTATGGTATTTAAAGATATGCTAGAAACTTTTGAAACTATGGATAAAGATGAACCTATTGCTATAAAATGTTATGTAGAAAATAGTGGTGATTTTAAAAGAATTAATTGTAAAAAAATTATGAGTTTAGATGAAGCTACTCAAGAAAAAGTAGATGTAAAAAAAAGAATAAATATTGAAGATTTTTATTACCATTTTGAAATAACTGAAAATTATGAAAAAGAATTACTTGAAATATATAAAAAAGCAAAACAAAAATCTGGAAATTATAGACTTATTTTAATGATAAAAACTCCTTTTGGATTTAATATGGAGATAAAAACAAATCTTTTAGTAGATAAATTTGTATGAAAAAATTAATTTTATTTATTTCATCTTTTCTTTTTGCCATAACTCCTATACAATATCAAAAAAAATTAGGATTAGGAATAGATGTAAATTGGGCCACTTTTAATAAATATATAAAAAATAAATATTATAAACAAGCTTTTATATTTAAAAAACTTGGTTTTAATAGTGTTAGAATTAGATTTAAAAATCCAAATGCAACAAAATTATCAAAAAAACAATATTATAAATTACTTAAACATTGTGTAGATATCTCATTACAAAATAATTTAATTCCTATATTAACTTTTACTTCAAAAACTTTAGACAAAAATCCATCTATAGAAAAAATCAATACTAATGTAAAAATTTGGGGTGATATAGCTAAAATATTTGCTAACTATCCAAATAGTGTAAGTTATGATTTATTTATAGAGCCTAGTAAAGGATTTAATAAAAAACCTCAATTATTAATCCAATTTTATAATAAATCTATTCAAGCTATTAGAAAAATAGATAAAAAGAAAATTATTTTTATTGCACCAAATCATGCTTCAAATCCTTATTATTTAGATATTTTAAATCCTATTATTGCTAAAAATTATAAAAATATTATGATAGAATGGCACTATTATGCAGCTGGAGCATCAAAACATTCAAAAAATAAACAATGGACTACAGGCACAACATATGAAAAAGAATTAATATCAAAAAAAACGACTTATGCTTATAAATGGTGCAATAAAAGAAATTTATTCAGTTGGGTAGGGGCTATAATGCCTGGAAATTATAATAAAGGTGATACATATTCTTATGTGCAACAAAAACTTTTTATGAAAACTATTATTGATAATTTACATAAATATTCTATCCCCTTTGCAATAAATGCTGATGGGCAATTTTATAACTATAAAACTAAAAAATTAAAAAGAAAAGAGGTTTTAAATTTTATAACTTCTTACTATTTGTCGATTTATAAATAAAAAAGGGTTGAACATGGATGTTAAATTAACTCAAAATGCACAATATGCTAGTATGGATTTTAGTGCATTATATAAAAAGACAAAAATGGATGTTGATTTTGTAGATGAAAATGGTAAAAAAATAGATTTTTCTATGACTTTTGAAGATTTAACTTACTCATATAAAGAAGAATCTCTTTCTTACACAAAAGAAGCTGTATATGATCAAGCAAAAGTGGCTGAAGCACTTAATAAAGGGGATTTTAAGGCTTTAGATGAAATATTTAAAAAACTTACAGCAAAAGCAAATTCCACTTCTTTAAATTATTCAAAAACAGAAATTAAAGGACATTCTCATTCAGTAAAAATAGAAGGATTAACTCCAGAAGAAGCTAAAGAATTAGTAAGTAAAGATGGATTTTTTGGTGTAGATAAAACTGCAAAAAGGGTATTTGATTTTGTAGTAAAAGGTGCAAATGATGATCCAGAATTACTAAAAGCTGGTAGAGAAGGAGTAATTCAAGGACTTAAAGATGCTGAAGAAGAATGGGGAGGAAAACTTCCTGATATAGCATATGAAACACAAAAGAAAACTCTTGCTATGTTAGATGAATATATGGCTAAATTAGGAATTAGCAACTTTGATACAAATGCTTAATTTATATAAGGGATAGGATCTTTTATCCCTGCTTTTTCAAATCCTTTGAGTCTCAATCTACAACTATCACATACACCACAAGCTTTATCTTCATTTTGATAACAACTCCAAGTAAGTTCTAGTTTTACACCCTCTTTTATTGCTTTTTTTACAATATCCTCTTTTTTTAGATGAATTAATGGTGTTTTTATTGTTATATTAGTTTCATCTTTTGTCCCTAAATTTATCGATTTTTGCATACTATCTATAAAATTTTCTCTACAATCAGGATATCCACTACTATCTTCTTCTACTACACCTATATACATAGCTTCACATCCCTCTTTTTCTGCTATAGCACCTGCAATAGATAAAAATATTCCATTTCTAAAAGGAACATAAGTGATAGGAATACCATCTTCAAGTCCACCAGTAGGTACTTCTATATTTTTATCAGTTAAAGCACTAGCACCTATTTGTGTGAAAAAATCTAAATCAATTACATATTTTGAAGTAATATTTAATTCTTGACAAATATTTTCAAAAGCTTCTAATTCTTTAGTTTGTGTTCTTTGTCCATAATTAAAATGCAAAGCAACAATCTCATATCCTTCATTTTTTGCTATATAGGTAGTTGTAGTACTATCCATTCCTCCACTTAATATACATACTGCCTTTTTCATCTTTTTCCTTTAACTTTTATATAACCTAATTGTATCAACTTTTTATAAATTTCACTAACTACTTTACCAGCGGCATGTCCTCCATGTCCTCCATGTTCTATCATAGCTGTTACCACAAATTGTGGATGTTTATATGGCCCATATGTAGTAAGCCATGCATGTGACCTTTTCCAATAAGCAAGTTCATCCTCTCTTTTTCTTTTTTTTACATCTTGAGGAATTGAGTGTACTTGTGCTGTACCAGTTTTCCCTGCTATATCAAAAGGTAGTTTTTCTAAATAATTAGTCGCTGTCCCTCCTGGTGCATTACAAACTTCCCACATACCTCTACGAATCAAAGGTATATATCTTTTTTCTTTTTTACTTAAAACATCTTGTAAATTTGGTTTTATTATTTTATTATCTACTTTTTTTACAATTCTTGGTACTGGTAATTTCCCAGTAGCCATTAAAGCAGTATCTACAGCTGTTTGAATAGGTGTAACTAATACATATCCTTGACCAATTGAAGCATTTAAAGTCTCACCTATAAACCATCCTTGTTGATATCTTTTCAATTTCCAAAGTTTATCAGGCATAATCCCTTTTCTTTCATTAGGTAAATCTATACCAGTTTTTTTACCAAATCCCATTCTTCTTAAATGCTTTGCTATATAATCTATACCTAATAATAATCCTATTTTATAATAATAAACATCCACACTTCTTTTGATAGCTTTAAAAATATCTACCATTCCATGTCCACCAACTTTCCAATCTCTAAACTTTCGTTTCCCTACTTCTATAAAACCTGGACAAAATATTTTTTTATATGGATTTAATCTACCACTAGAAATAGCTATCAATCCAAGTGCTGGTTTTATTACAGACCCAGGAGGATACACCCCTGCAATCGCTTTATTTAAAAATGGATTAAAATGATTATTTATTAATTTTTTCCACTCTTTTGTAGAAATACCTCTTACAAATAGATTATCATCATAAGATGGATAATTCACAATAGCAACTACCTCTCCTGTAGTTTTCATAACTACAATACTTCCTTTTTTATTCTCTTTTTTTAATAAATTAAATATATATGTTTGTAATCTAGAATCAATATTTAATTCTATATTTGAAGATTTTGGATAAGTAACATTTAACTCTTTAATAATTTTATTTCTAGCATTTACTATAACCTCTTTATACCCTAATTTTCCTGTTAATTCTTTATTATAAGATTTTTCTATTCCATTTTTACCAGTAATTTTTATATACTTTAAAGATGGATTTTTATCTATCTCTTTTTGATTTGCTTTTCCTACATATCCTAAAATATGACTTAATTTCTCTTTAAATGGGTATATTCTTAAATAATCAGATTCTATTTTTATATTTTTATTTTGCAATAACAATGGAAATACATTAAATAATTTATTATATTTTATATATTCTAAGATAGGAATATAGTTATGATTATATACAGAATTTTGTTTTTTATAATTTTTAAATACTTTTTCATCAATATCTACATATTTAGATAAAAACTGAAGAGTTTGATTTAATTCTTTTTCTTTTAAATGTGGTTTTAAAAGTAAAGAAAATCTTAATTCATTGTAGGCAATAGGTATATGATTTGAATCATAAATAATACCTCTAACAGGTTTTAAATAAATCTTTTTATGTATATTATTGCTAGATAATAAATCATAATAATTATGAGAAGCTATACTTATTAGATACACTTTTCCTAAAATAACTAAATACAACAAAAATATAAAAAATAATATAACTTTTAATCTCATCAATCCACTTTTTTATCTAAAATTAATAATAATTCTTCTATTAAAATATAATAAATTATCATCATATAATCTAACTGAAAATACTCTTCTTGAATAATATAATATGATGATAAAAATGTAAAATATAATATATATACCAAAGGTATAGAAATAAAATTTAAATAATTTTTATTTATTTTAATAGATAATACAACATAAAAATAATATTTATATATAAAATAAAATGTTATTAAGCTAAAATATAAAAAAGAATGTGTAATTTCTGTAAAAAATAAAAAAGGTAATACAAAAGATAATCTTAAATCTAATGTTATAAATAATCCTATTAATAATGGAAAATATATAAAACTACTACTTAATAAACTTATTAAAAAAGCTAATAAAATATCTATTAAATATGTTTTATAAGAGATATTTCGTTGCAATTTGGAAAATGTGGACATTTTATACAATCACTCCATACTTTATGTTCAGGCACTTCTTCTTTAGGAATTTCAACAAATCCTATATTTTCAAAAAACTCTTTTTGATATGTTAATGTTAAAAGTTGTGTAATTCCTAATTCTTTAGCTTCTTTTTCAAGAGCTGTAACTAATCTTTTACCAATCCCTTGTTTTTGATATTCTTTATTCACAGCTAAACTTCTAATTTCAGCTAATTGAGTAGAATATATATGTAAAGCTCCTACTGCTATTACTTCATCATTATTTTTTAAAATCAAATAAGATCTTATATTTGTAGCTATTTCATTATCATCTCTTTTTAAAATAATACCATCCACTACAAATGGTAATAATAATTTTTGAATTAATGAAATATCTTTTAAAGTAGGTTTTATTATCACTTAAAATCTCCAAATAAAACTGAATAAATTTTATCATTTGCTTCTTTTATACCTCTATTTTTTAGATTGGATACAAAGATAGCATCTGGATATTTTTGTTTCATTTTAGCGAGTTCATTTTGTTTTAGTTTATCACTTTTTGTAAAAATAGTAACTATTTGCTGATCTGCTTTTTTTATATAATTTAGATATTCTTCTACTTGATTATCTATGTCTAGATTAGGATGTCTTGCATCTCTTAGATGTACAAATAGTTTAATATTAAATCTATTTGAAATAAAGTTATTTAGATTTTTTTCCCAATTTGCTTGTTCTTTTTTACTAACTTTAGCATATCCAAATCCAGGTAAATCTACAAAAATAGTTTTTGCATCATTTTCATATATAACTTCAAAAAAGTTTATTAATTTTGTTTTACCTGGTGTAGAAGAAGTTTTTGCTATTTTTTGATTTGTAAGAGAATTTAAAAAACTACTTTTTCCTACATTACTTCTTCCCATAAAAGCAACTTCATTAAAGTTAGGTTCAATAGAATCTTTTATACTTTGTGCTGATTTTATAAATTTTACTTGTTTGATTTTCAATCGTTTACCTTTATTATAAATTTTAATGGTTTATTTTCTTTACCTATTACATTTGCTGTTCCATGTAATTTATCTATAACTACTTTATCACCAAATAGTTGTTGATTATCTTGTAGTTTTTTAATATGTACTTTACCTTCAAAAATAAATAATTTTTGTGGTGCAATATATGTAAGTTTATCGCTTGAACCTTTATAAGTAGCATTATTATCTGTTACAACAAATCTAACATTTTTAATAGCTACTAATTTATACAATTTTTTATTTTTTGTCGTATATACATATAAAATATCACTTAAAATATTATCTTTATCTTTAGTTACATTTACATCACCTTCAAATTTTGATACATTTTTTGCTTGATCATATTCAAAAGTTTTAGACAATATTTGCATATTAGCACCAAAACTAAAAAGAGCTATAAAAATTAATAAATATTTTTTCATTTTAATCCTTTTATTATATAAATTATATTATTGGCATATACTTTATCGTTTTTATATACCATTTTAGTACCTTTTCCATCTATTTTTTTATTAAAAAATCTAAAATTATAAGCAATAGTTTTATCACCTTTTATATAATGTTTTGCATAATCTGCTAAATAGATATAATCATCTGTTTTATATTTCATATTATACAAATTATATACTTTATTAAATATCATTTTTTTAGAAAATAGAGTAGAATTTTTATCTAAAAATTTAACTTTCAAATCTTTTACTATATAATTGTTTTGATTAAAATAACTCAAAACTGTAAAATCCCCTACTCTTTGTAGATTAATTTTGTAATATTTAAAATCACCATTTTGAACTACCATATTTGGTAATTTTATTTTTTTATCAACTTTAATCTCTTTTACATTAAAAAAAAATGGGAAAATAATTACAACAATTATAAATAAAATAAAAAATTTCTCTTTTATACCCATAATTCTAAAAACTTGTCTTCTAATTTTTCTTTTTTTAATAAAATTTCTATCATTTCAGCT
>Ga0256828_1000917_pt1 | contig 19067 bp, 19 predicted proteins | sample CV88metaG_FD_185993 | JGI IMG/M metagenome (GOLD analysis project Ga0256828, IMG submission 185993) | Hydrothermal vent microbial communities from East Pacific Rise, Pacific Ocean - CV88 | ecosystem: Environmental > Aquatic > Marine > Hydrothermal vents | place: Pacific Ocean: East Pacific Rise...
TTATACCGCTGTCCAACATAGAATCTATCGCTTGTTTCATACAGCCAATATCACATTTTTGCATCAAATCTTCACGATTTTCTATCACACTGTAAAGCCAGTTGATAAAATTCCCATAACTAAGTTCCGTTTTATTTCCACTAAATTCTATATGTACATGAGCATTAATAAGTCCGGGAAAAAGCAGGGAATTTTTTGGATATTCAAAGATTTGTGCATCCTTATTTTCTTTGAGAATCTTACTCTTTGGAGCGATATCAATAATCTTCTCATCAAAAACCACTGCATGGTTTTTTAAAAGCTTCTCTTTGGTATAAATATAATCACTGATAATGATCTTTTTCATAAATTACTTCTTTTTAAACTGTTATTTTAATTTGATTTGATAAAATAATATCCAAATATCACAAATAAAAGGTAGAGTATGAAAATAGTCGTTATCCAAGGTCCAAACCTGAATATGCTAGGTGTTAGAGAACAAAATATCTATGGTCCTATGAAATTGGAACAGATCCATGCACAAATGAAAGATTTTGCACAACAAAACGGTGTAGAGATAGAGTTTTTTCAAAGTAATCTTGAGGGTGAGATCGTTGATCGTATCCAAGAGTCTTTAGGTGATGCAGATGGGATCATTATCAATCCGGCAGCATACAGCCACACTTCTATAGCGATCCGTGACGCAATTGCAGCAGTAAACCTTCCGGCAATCGAAGTACATATCTCAAATGTTTATAAAAGAGAAGAATTTAGACAAAAAGATATCGTAGCTCCTGCATGTGCCGGAATGATAACCGGTTTTGGTCCGTTTGGATACCATATGGCAATGATAGGGATGCTTCAAATTCTCAATGAAATAAAAGCGATGCAAGAAGCTCAAGCACAAGCAGCTCAACAACAAGCATAAGGTAACTTGCTGATGTATCTTTTAAAGATGATAAAAAAAGATCTTATACACATAAAAGGAGATTCTTTCCCTTTTACAGCATATAAATCTTCATCTTTAAGATATACTGCCGTTATAGGTGTTGGTGGAAACTTAGGAGATACAAAAAGAAGATTTGAAAAACTTTTTCACTTCTTTCAAAGAGAAAAACTTGTATCTCTAAAAAGAACATCTTCACTTTTAAAAAATCCACCTTTTGGATATCTAAATCAGCCGTTTTTTTATAATGCAGTAATCCTGTTAGAGACAAATCTCAGACCACATCAACTTCTGCACTATCTTTTACGAGTTGAAAAAAGGTTTGGACGGAAACGAAGTTTTGTAGATGCACCAAGAACGCTTGATTTAGATATCTTGTTTTATGAAGATGAAAAGATCAAAACAAAAGATCTTACAATACCTCATCCACATTGGTTCAAAAGAACAAGTGTACTTATACCACTAATGGAAGTAACAGATAAATGAAAGTAGTAACTTTTACAGGTTCAACACCATCAGAAGCTCTTAAAAAGGTTAAGATGGAATATGGCGATGAAGCGATGATCATTGAAACAAAGACCATCAGAAAAAAAACATTAAGTGAAGATGGTTTATATGAAATACTTGTTGGTATAGATGAAGAGATGGAAAGAAATGCTTTAAAAAAGAAGCAACATTCAAGACAAAAAGCTTCCCTCCAGCATGAAAGCGAAGAGATCCTTTTTGATATTTCCAATGCCGCAAAACAGATCTCAAAAGTTGCAAAAGTCACAAAAGATCCATTTAGCAGTCTTTATGATCCTACTATAAAGCAAACGCAACAACCACAAACAGTTGTAGAACCAAAAGAGCTTAAAGAGATAAAAACAGAGATTACAAAACTTGCCGATAAAGTAAAATTGATCCAAAATATGTTCTGGGATGAAAAATCGCCTGAACTCAATCACCCTATCCCACCAGAATTTGCAGAGATCTACAAGCTTGCAAGCCAAAGCGGTATGGATAAAGAGCATCTTGATTCTATCATGAAACTCACACTAGAACATATGCCAAGTAGACTAAGAGAAAATTCTCAAACAGTCAAGCGCTATTTTCAAACACTGCTTCGCAAAATGATTCCTATCCGACTTGAATCATTACCTACAAAAGGTGCAACCAAAGTGATGATGTTTGTTGGTCCTACAGGTGTTGGAAAAACTACAACGATCGCAAAGCTCGCTGCACGATATTCATTTTTAATGGAAAAAAAGTACAAAGTTGGGCTTATTGTTTTAGATACATACCGTATAGGTGCAGTAGAACAACTAATGCAATATGCAAGGATGATGAAACTTGGAATCGAAACAGTTGTTGATCCTCCGGAATTTACAACAGCACTTAATTCTTTAAGTTATTGTGATTTTATTCTTATAGATACGATGGGATCAAGTCCCTATGATAGAAAAAAGATAGAAACGATATATGAATGTCTTGAAGCAAGCAATGGTAACTATAACATTGATGTCTCTTTAGTTTTACCAAGTTCACTAAAATATGAAGACCTTCTTATTGCACATGAAAATTTTTCAACTCTTAATATAGACACTATCATTTTTACTAAATTAGATGAAACCAAAGGATTTGGAAATATCTTTTCATTTGCACTGGAAACAAATATGCCTATAAGTTATTTTTCAGTTGGACAGGAAGTCCCTGAAGATCTTGTTGTTGCAAATAGTGACTTTTTAGTAGAGTGTCTTTTACATGGTTTTGATCGGAGTAAAGTATAATGCAACATCAAGCAAAAAAACTTGAAGAACTTGTTAAAGCATCCGAATCAAAAAAAGCAAAAAAAACCCGTTTTGTTGCTATTACTAGTGGAAAAGGTGGTGTTGGAAAAAGTACTATCAGCTCAAATCTAGCATATTATCTTGCACAAAGTGGTTTAAATGTTGGGATATTTGATGCAGATATAGGTCTGGCAAATCTTGATATTATGTTCAATGTAAAAATCAAAAAGAACATTTTACATGTACTCAAAGGAGAAGCCACTGTTTCAGACATCCTTATACCAATAACCCGTAATCTTATATTGATCCCGGGAGAGAGTGGAGATGAGATACTCAAATACGCTGACAAAGCACTATTTGAACGATTTATGCAAGGAGCTCAGGTATTAGACAATCTTGATATAATGCTTATAGATACGGGAGCAGGTATAGGAGATCATATACAAATGTTTTTAGAAGCAGCAGATGATATTATCGTCGTTACCGTCCCTGATCCGGCAGCGATCACCGATGCTTACGCAACAATAAAAAGTATCTCTACTTTTAGAAATGATATAGCAATGATTATGAATATGGTTAGAAGTGAAAAAGAAGCAACAGCAATTTTTGGCAAAATAGAAAAAGTAGCCCATGACAATATTGGAAAACAACTGCAAATGCAACTTCTAGGAAAGATCAATAATGATCAGAAAATCTCTTCAAGTATACGCCAAAGAGAACTTTTTACAAAACTTTATCCACATTCACCAATTACAAAAGATATAGAAAAAATAGCACAAAATCTTGGTGAAAAAATGGAACGAAATGTGCTAGTAGTTTCAAACGAGAGTGGTCTTAGCGGACTGTTTAAAAGATTGATGGAACACTTTTAAAAGAACAAGGGACTATATGCCAAGCGAAAATTTTATCTATTTTTTCACAGTACAAGGTTTTTTTATAGGGATAATCTTTAGTATCTTAAAATCTTTATCTGCAACTGAATTTTTAACAGACACACTTATAATAACCGCATTTTTTTATCTTTTTGGGCATATTGTTATAGGGTTTTACTATAAGACTATGCATGTAAAAACATATATGTTTCCAAAACAACTTCACGAAAAAGAGCTTGATCTTTTCGTAGAAGAGATAAAAAAAAGAGAGCAACTCATCGAACGCGCCATTTCTATGACGGATTCTCTAACAGAACTTAACCAAAATGATAATTCTGGAAAAAGATCATGAGTACTTCTGCATATCAACAAGAACTCCAGCATAAAAGCGATGAACTCGCTATCCAGTACCTTCCTGCCGTAAAAGCAATGGCATTTCGACTAAAAGAAAGGCTTCCAAGTTCTATCGATTATATGGATCTTTCTGCTATAGGTACAGAAGAACTTATAAAACTTTCTCGTCGATATGATGAATCTTTAAATGACTCTTTTTGGGGATATGCAAAAAAAAGAGTTTACGGGGCTATGCTTGATTATCTTCGAAGTCTTGATGTAGTGAGTCGTGCAAGTAGAAAACTGATCAAACAAATAGATAAAGAAATAGATATCTATATGGCAGAGTATGATGAAGAACCAACAGATGAAGAACTTGCTGAGAGAATAGGTGAAGATGTAAATAAAATTCATGATGCAAGACTTGCTTCAACCATATATACTGTTATGCCCATTGATGATCATCTCCAAAACGGAGATGAGGGAGCGACACTTAAACGCATAGAACAAGAAGAACTTGTAGAAGTTATAAAAAAAGTGCTTTCTACATTTAAAGAAAGGGAACAAGTTATTATTCAACTCTATTATTTTGAAGAATTAACCCTCAAAGAGATAAGTGAGATACTCAATATTACAGAATCTCGTATCTCACAGATCCATAAATCAGTTCTAAAAAAAATAAAAGAGAGTATAGGAGCATAATATGGCAGATATACTTTCACAAGAAGAGATCGATGCCCTTTTAGATGTTGTTGAGGATGAAGGAGAAGATATACTTGAATCAGCTGAGGATAATCTTCTTCCTCAACGCCAAGTAACTCTCTATGATTTCAAACGACCAAACAGAGTTTCCAAAGAACAGCTTCGTGCCTTTCGTGGAGTACATGATAAAATGGCAAGAAGTTTGGCGAGTCAAATATCTTCGATTATGAGAAGTATCGTTGAAATCCAGCTCCATTCAGTTGACCAGATGACCTATGGTGAATTTTTAATGTCTTTACCAAATCCAACAAGCTTTAATGTTTTTTCTATGAAACCTTTAGAAGGGAGTGGCGTTATAGAGATCAATCCTTCTATCGCTTTTCCAATGCTTGATCGACTCCTTGGTGGAAAAGGGGAACCGTTTGATGCAAGTCGTGAATTTTCCGATATAGAGCTTTCTTTATTTGAAACGATATTGCGTGTAATGATGAGTACCCTTAAAGAAGCATGGGGCCCTGTTATGGAGATATACCCTGCTATAGAATCCAAAGAATCAAGTCCAAATGTTGTTCAAATCGTTGCACAAAATGAAATCGTCGTTATGGTTGTTATGGAGATCATCATAGGGCATAGTTCGGGGATGATGAATATCTGTTATCCGGTTATCTCACTTGAGCCAATCTTACCAAAACTTGCAAGTCGCGATCTAATGCTTAATGAAACCAATTCTAAGAAAAGTCGTAACAAAGAGCTTCAAGTTCTCCTTGGTGGTGCAAAAGTTAATGTTGAAGCTAACCTTGGTGAAAGTGAGCTTTCATTAAGAAATATCCTAGAACTTGATCAAGGAGATATCATCCGTTTAAATACTCCCGCCGATGATACCGTAATACTTAGTATTGATGGAAAAGACAGATTTAAAGGAGAAATAGGTCTTAGACGCTTTAGAAAATCTGTTCAGATCACAGAAATCATAGAAACAGAAAAAGATGAAGTCAAACGAATCCTTGAAAAGCTTGAAAAACAAAGAAAAGAGAAAATCTCCGGTGTTAAAGAGATCATGGAAGAAGAAGTAGAAGATGAATTTGCAGATGAAGAGGAATAGAGTATGAATGATTTTATAAAACTCTTAGAGAGTGAAACCGTTGCAACAATAGAAGCACTTGTTGGAGTTGCACCAACACTAGAATTTAAAGAAGAACAAGATCTAAGTATTATCTCCAATATCATCCCTCCGATCGTTCTTGCACATATTAATGTCAGTGGTGACATAGAAGCTGGTATGATGATAGCAGTTCCGGCGAACCTCTCAACTGCACTCTCAGACCTTATGCTAGGAGAAGAACCAAGTGATAGAGAAGATGTCAGTGATGATGATCTTGATGCAACAAAAGAAACTCTTTCAAACATCTTAGGTGCTGTTTCAAATACCCTCTCAGCTCAAAAAGAGATGCCGGTACTTTCATTTAAAATAGAAAATATAGAATTTATAAATGAAGACAATGAAGTAAGTTTAGAAAAATATGCAAAAATGTTTATCTATAAAGCAACATTAGGTAGTACTGCATCACAGATAATGTTTATTTTTGATGAACCACTATCTAAAAAACTTTTTGAAGAAGAAAATGATGAGATTACACCTCCTAGTTCTGAGAAAAAACTCTCATCATCAGATGAAGAACTTTGCCGTGGAGATGTAAAGCTCAGTGAAGAAGAACTCAAAAATATATCACTTATACTAGATGTCAAACTTCCTGTTCGTGTTCGTATAGGAAAGAAAAAAATGCTTTTAAAAGATGTATTAAATATGGATATAGGTTCAGTGATAGAGCTCAATCAACTTGCAAATGATCCACTTGATATACTTGTAGATGATCATGTCATTGCTCAGGGGGAAGTAGTTATAGTTGATGGAAATTTCGGTGTTCAGATCACAACTATCGGTACGAAAAAAGACCGACTTAAGCAATTAAAGGGATAATGTGCCTGTAACTCAGAATAATACACTTGTAAAAAAATACCTCAAAGATATCAAATCAGCTGATACATGGAGTGTTTTTAAGATCATTAGTGATTTTGTCAAAGGATTTGATGAACTTAGCGATCTAGGTCCTAGTGTAACTGTTTTTGGAAGTGCAAGATTTGATGAGAATAATAAATACTACCAACAAGCAAGAGAACTTTCTTCCATCTTGGCACAGCAAGGATTTAGTATAGTAACCGGTGGTGGTCCAGGTATCATGGAAGCAGCGAACAGAGGAGCTTTTGAAGTAGGTGGAGTTGAATCCATAGGCTTAAACATTGATCTTCCACGAGAACAAATCCCTAATCCTTATGCTACAAAAACACTTGAATTTGAATACTTTTTCTCACGAAAAGTGATGTTGGTAAAATACTCTATGGCATATGTAATCTTTCCCGGTGGTTTTGGAACAATGGATGAGATGTTTGAATCACTCACACTTATCCAGACAAAAAAAGTAACAGGCGTTAAAATATTTTTGGTTGGAAAAGAGTTTTTTACTCCACTGATAGAGTTTTTGGAAAAATCACTTTTAGCAAACGGTACCATTGCAAAAAAGGATCTTGAATTATTTGAAGTATGTGATGATCTCTATGAAATTGCACAAAAGATTCATACTTCACTTTTAGAGCAGTTACGAAGTATCAAAGAGCTTGGTCTTGCAAATACAACATACTACAAATCACTTGAAAAGCTTAAAGAAAGAATAGAACATGAGTAAAAAAGTGCTTGTTGGGATGAGTGGAGGTATTGACTCTACCATAGCAACACTTCTTCTAAAAGAACAGGGATATGAAGTTGAAGGACTTTATATGAAACTTCATGCCAAACCCGGTTATCATGAGATTCATTTAGCCAGAGCCCAAAAAGCAGCTGACTTTACCGGAGTAAAACTTCATGTACTTGATCTTCAAGATACTTTTAAACAAAATGTAATAGATCCGTTTATACAAACCTATAAAGAAGGAAAAACACCAAATCCATGTGCAGTATGTAACAGAAATCTTAAATTTGGCGAGATGATCCGCTTTGCAGATGAGATAGGAGCTGATTTTTTAGCAACTGGACATTATATAAAATGTGACGGTGAATTCTTTTATCAAGCCAAAGATGATACAAAAGATCAAAGTTACTTTTTATTTTATGTTGAACCTTCTATCTTACCTCGTCTTATATTTCCACTGGGAGAGCGAAAAAAAAGTGATATAAAAGAGTATGCTACTTCTATAAAAGGTTTAGAATCTTTTGCAACTCAAAGCGAGTCAACAGAGATCTGTTTTGTAGAAAACACCTATGTAGAGGTTCTAAAAGAGAATCTTAAAAATGTAGACAATGAAGGGGAAGTGCTTAATGCAAGCGGTGAAGTAGTAGGCAAACACAAAGGGTATATGCACTATACTATCGGAAAACGAAGAGGATTTAGTGTCAATGGTGCCCATGAACCACACTATGTTATAGATATGATCCCTGAAAAAAATCAAATTATTGTCGGGAAAAAAGAAGAACTTGAATGCAAACAAGTTGAGATAAATAATATCAATATGTTTATAAATAAAAAAGAGTTTGATGCAGAAGTGAAACTACGATACCGAACAAAAGCAGTTCCATGTCATGTAAGCATACAAGATGACAAAGCCATAGTTGCATTAAAAGAAGGTGTCTTTGGTGTCGCTACCGGTCAAGCAGCTGTTTTTTATGAACAAAACAAACTTTTAGGTGGGGGATGGATAACAAAAAACCATTAGATAACTCATACCGCCAAAAATGCTATCAATGTTATCGACCTAAAAGCTCTTGTATATGCAAATACATCAATCCAATCGATACAAATGCAAAGTTTGTTATCCTTATGCATCCCAAAGAGTTTAAAAAAGTAAAAAACAATACGGGAAGATTTACCCATCTGCTTTTAAAAAATTCAGAACTTTTTATCGGTATAGATTTTAGTAATCATAAACAGATAAATGAGATCATCCAAACACATCAAAGTTATATCCTCTTTCCTTCCAAAGAAGCACATAACCTCTCTGATAGACCCATTGAAAAAACTCAAAAACCATTTGCATTTTTTATCATTGATGCAACATGGGCATGTGCAAAAAGTATTTTTAGACAAAGCAAAAACTTACAAAATCTTTTACATGTAAGTTTTCAAACCAAACATACTTCAATGTACCAGATAAAACAACAACCAGATGAAAATTACCTCTCTACAATAGAATCAACTCTTGTTTTATTAGAACTTCTAAATCAATATAAACTAGAAAACACAAAAGATCTCCAACATTTTCTTGATCCGTTTTTTGCTATGATAGAGTATCAAAAAGAGTGTATAGCACATCCAAAAAGCAATTCGGTCCGTTATAAAAAAAGAGGTTAAATAGATTTACATGTAAACTTACTTATATTATAAGTTTACTTTTTATTAATTATATAGTTTTATCATCTTAATAGGCAAAGAGTTGCAGTATTTATAAAATTAAAATATTGCTTACCAAAATTTAACATAAATATTTCAAAGGATTAGTTATGAAAAGAATAGTGACTATATCAATAGTTTTAGCGACAATATTATCAGTTTCAAACTTAAGTGCTAATGGTTTAAAAGATAATGTTGCTCAAAAAGCAACAAAAGCTTTAAACAACCCATCAGAAGTTAAAGGACAAGCAGCGGCAAAAGCAGAAGTTGAAGAGACTCGATCAAAAGAACTTTTTGAATCTAAAATGGATAAATCAAAATTCAATAAAGAAGCTGTAGCTGATGAAAAGAAAGTAGATACAAAAAAAACTAAATAATCTTAACTCAAGTGATAGATATGAATTTTGATATTCATATTTATTACTTAATTACCTATAAATCATTAAAGTGATAATTATTTATGCCACTTTTTCCATCTATTTATGCCATTGTCATAAAAATAACTTGCACTTTGATAGTAAGTGATGGTATCATTTTCTAAGGCTTTATCTAAAGGAATATCTTCATATGACACACTTCGCAGGGTCTGTTTTTTAATCTTATATGTTTTGGATGTTTTATTCGGAAAAAGAACTGTTAATTTTCCATCTTTGAAGTAACCAAGTTTTTGATAATTTCCTATAAATGCCCTTGGTTTAAAATGTTCATCCATTATATCATTTCCATAGAAAAAGCTTTTATAACTAAAATTTAAGATACCCATCAAAGTAGGCATCAAATCAACTTGAGATGAAAGCTTATGAATAGTTTTTGGTTGAATAATTTTTGGTGCATACATTATAAGAGGGATCTTATATCTCCATGTCGGCAATGTGTTTTTCCCTGCACTCCCACCATTATGATCTGCCAATATCACAAAAATGGTATCTTTAAACCATGGCTTTTTCTTAGCACTCTCTATAAACTCTTTGATAGCAAAATCAGTATATTTTACACCCCCAGCTCTACCACTGTGAGAAGGGATATCTATACGACCATTGGGATAAGTATATGGTCTGTGATTTGAAGTGGTCATAATAAACTGAAAAAACGGTTTTTGTTTACTATAAGAACTGTCTGCTTCTTTTAATGCTTTATTAAAAAGATCTTCATCACAAAGTCCCCAGACATTTCCAAAAGTTTCTTCATTTTTGGAAAAATTATTTCTATCTACGATCTTAAAGCCATTATGAGAAAAAAAGTCATTCATATTGTCAAAATAACCGTATCCACCATAGATAAACTTATTTTCATACCCTTTTTCTTTAAAGACAAATCCACTACTATACATTCCGTGACAATCAGGTCTTTTCACTATACTTCGCCCAGGTGTTGGAGGAAGAGAAAGAGTCACTGCTTCCATACCGCGAACTGTTCTTGTTCCTGTTGCATAAAGATTATCAAAAAAGAGTGATTTTTTTGTTAAAGCATCAAGATACGGAGTAAGATTTCGATCATCTCCATATACTCCCATATACTCAGCACTCATACTCTCTATCATAATCAAAACAACATTGTAATGGTTCTCTTTTCCCTCTTTTTGTATCACTTTTAAATGTTTCTCATCCATCTTTTCAAGTTTGTATAAATGCTCCATCACTTCTTTGACAGGTTTGGTCTTATAATACACATCGTATTCCAAAGTATTGTGTCTAAAAGCAGAAAAAAGTGAATACAACCCATCTTTTGCCAGTTCATTATTATAGATATTTTCTGAAATCTTTGAATAAGGCTGTTTATCCAAAATCATAAAAAAAATCAAAGGCAAAATCAAAAAGATACTTCCTTGTTTTACATTTTGCATAAAGGTTTCTTGTGTTTGAAAAGCTGTATCTATAATATTTGTATATTTGATTATCGCAAACCATATTAAAATATCTGCGATAAAAATAACACTTAAAAGAAGCGGAATAGGATATGATTCAAGGATATTGTGAATAACTTCATGGGTATAGACAAGATAATCAACTGCTATAAAATTAAATCTTTTTCCAAATTCTTCCCAAAAAAACCACTCACTCACCCCATTGAAAATGATAAAATAGGTCGTTACAAACATCACCCCTAACATCACTTTTTTATGCCAAGGAGTATAAAAGATCTTCGATGGTACGGCAAGAAGATAGAGAATAAAAGGGATAAAATAATAACTTGATGCAACAAAATCATAAAATGCTCCAACACCATACATCAACAAAAGCTGTGTTAGTGTTATATCAACATCACTATAACTATAAAAAAGTAAAACTGTTCTTGTTATAAAGCTAATAATTAAAAAAAGTATAATCATTAAGAAAAGTAGCTTATATCTGCTTTTAAACATCTCTCTCTCTCTTACCATTTATTTGTTAAGTGCCAGACCATAATAAATATCATATTTATTATGGTCTAGCACTTATAATATATCTAAAAAAAGAAAATATTTATTATTTCTTTTAAATTTTTAGATATAATCTTGAAAAATTATAAAAATATCTTTAAACAAAGTAAAATAATGCAAACATTACAGATCGAAGCTACAAAATATACTCCCTATATAAAAATGGATCCAAGTGGTATATTTGAGATATATGGCAAATCTTATCCAGAAAACACTTTTGAGTTTTATCAACCTATGATAGACTGGTTGGAAGAATATTTTCAAAATCCAAAACAAACTACAATACTCAATATGGAGATTATCTATTTTAACTCCAGTAGCTCAAAACTCCTCTTTGATCTCTTTGATCTTTTAGAAGAAAATCAAGGCAAAACAGATATAACTATCAACTGGATTTATGATGAAGAAAACGAAACAGCACTTGAAGCAGGTGAAGAATTTTTAGAAGATTTCGAAACCTTAAAAATCAATCTCCAGCAAAAACCATAAAGATACTGACTATGAAATATGATAAGAAAATCACTCAAATCATCCAAAGATTGGAGAAAATAGATGATGAAGAGTGTCATGCACTCAAACAAGAACTTGAATCTCTCCTTGAGATATGCAAAAAGAAAGATCATAGACTCCATAAAATCATCAAACTCTCTGATAAACAACAAAAAGCCATCTTAGAACTCAATGAAGAACTTCATATATATAAAACACAACTTGAAAGCAAAGTAGAAGAAGAGATACAAAAACGAAAAGCTCAAGAAAGTTTATTATTTGAACAATCCCGTCTTGCTATGGTAGCTGAAATGATTGATGCCATAGCACATCAGTGGAAACAACCTCTTAATCTTATCTGGCTGAAAATCGAAATGCTTTCACAAGAGATAAGAAAAAAAGGACAAATAAGTAAAAGTTCATTTGATATGTTTAAAGAAGATTCTTCTACACAAATCAAGCACCTTGTAGATACTTTAGATAATTTTCGCGACTTTTTCAAGCCAAATCAAAACAAAGAAGATTTCTCTTTATTACACTCTATTAAAAGTGTACTCACTCTAATCAGTGATGAACTTGCCCATCACAATATCAATGTTTCAGTACAAAATTCTCAAGATTTTTCAATATATGGCAATGAAAATGAATTTAAACATATCTTTTTAAATCTGATAAGTAATTCAAAATACGCTTTTATTCATAATAATACTTCAGAAAGAAAAATCTCTATTGCCATAGATGCTAAAACAAAAACATTAACATATAAAGATAATGCAGGTGGTATAGAACCATCTGTTCTTAAAACTTTATTTAACAAACGAACTACTACAAAAGAAGATGAAGGCAGCGGAATGGGTCTGTATATGTCACAACAGATTGCACATAAACATAATGGTGAACTTAGTGCTTATAATACAAAAGACGGTGCTGTATTTACTTTTTCTCTAAAGGATAATCATGATCTTAACAGATAACTCTATACTCCATAATGAAAGTGATATATTGCTCTCTTATGGAGGTGTTTTCACACAATCACTCATCGCAGGTATGACCGGTGTCTTGGAGAAGGAGATAGAAGCAGCAGAACTTCCTATGAAAATTTCTAATAATATTTTCGTAATATTTATAGAACTTGCGCAAAATATAATGAACTATGCAAAAAAAACAAATCTTGAAGATAAAACTGATCCTAAAGGGATCATCACAGTTAATAAAAAAGAAAATAACTATATAATATGCGCACATAATATCATCACAGAAGATGATAAAACTAAAATAGAACCTCTGTTGGAATTTATCCAAAATGCTTCAGAAGATGCCATCAAGCAAAAATACAAAGAGATTCGTAAAAAAAGTCGTAATAGTGAAGAAAAAGGGAGTGGACTCGGTTTTTTAGAGATTGCAAAAAAAACTCAAAATATCCAATACGGTTTTAAAAATATGGATAAAGGGATCTTCTCTTTTAAAATATGTGCTGTAATATAGCAGGTTAAAAGAATGTTTTTTAGAGTACTGTTATTTTTCTTATTGGCAAATATTCTTTATGCAAAAAATTTCACTGTATCCTATGATCCAGATTATGCTCCTTTTTCATATGCTCTTAAAAACAAACCTTATGGACTTTTGATAGATATATGGCAACTTTGGGCAAAGAAAAATCATCACACTATCACTTTTATTAAAGCAAAAAGTTGGGATGATGCCATTGATCTGGCAAAAAACAAAAAAGTTGACTTTTTTCTTGGAACAACACCTTATGAAAAGTGGATGTATTCAAGTACTACATACTATAAAACAAAAACTGCTTTTTTCTTTTTAAGAGGCTCACAAAACAGCCTTAAAAAAATAGGTATCATAGGTACGGATTATGCCAAAATTCTTAAACAAAAACTTCCCCATGCAACAATCTCTTCTTATGATACATATGAAGCACTTGTACATGCCTTACTACAAAATCAAGTTGATACAATCTATGATGATGCTCTTGCTATAAATTATTTTGCTATAAAACATGGATATTCTCATATACTGAGTCGTTCTGAGATCCTTTCAGAGATATCTGTCGTCAAAGCAATAAGTGCTACAAAAGAAAATGTAGAGTTGTTTTCAAAAGGATTTCAAAAACTTACACTCAAAGAACTTGAAAAGATAGAATCCAACTGGATCGAAGATGAAGATGCCAGATACTATAATAATGCTAATTTTTTGAGAAAAAAGACTTATTATTTTAGATACAATCAACATAATAAACCTTTAGAATTTACTAATGAAAATGGAGTTTATTCTGGAATCATTGCCGATATACTTAGCCTTATCAGTAGTAAATCAGGACTTATATTTAAACCTGTTAGAACAAAAAATGAAAAAGCAGAAATGATCAGTGCAACACAAGCGATACCTTCTGTAAAAAAATACTATAATCTTACTCACAAAGATATCTACTCTTTTAATGCTGTCTTACTAGCAAATAGCACTCAAAAGATCTCTTCAGATAAAAATCTTGACAATACGACCATAGGGATAGTTAAAGATAAAAGCAGCATAATCTCTTGGGTAGAAAAAAATTATACCAAAGCCAATATTATTACTTTTGATTCTTTTAAAGAAGCATTAAATGCACTCCAATCTTCACAAATAGATTTCTTAGTAACAAATAGTATCAAAGCAACCTATACCATAAATATAAATGGGCGAAATGAGTTAAAGATCATCCGTATATTACCATATAAGTATCATCTAAAAATAGCTTTTGCAAAATCTGTACAAAAAGAAGTAGTGGCACTTGTTGATGAAACACTATCATTAGTTACCGATAAAGAACGAAGTGATATCTATCATAAATGGACTACACTTGTTATCAAAAAAGAACTTGATTTTAAATTGATTTTTACTATTTTAGGTATTGCTATAACAATTATAGGATTTTTTATATTTGTAAATAAAAGACTCAATGCTCTTGTTCAAAAACGAACTGCACAACTTAAAGAACTAAATGAGAGTCTGGAACTCAAAGTTGAACAACGCACACAAGAATTGGTTGAAATAAACAAAAAGATGCAAGATAATATTCGCTATGCATCTTTTATACAAAATGCTATTCTCCCTTCTGTTCAAGAGTTTTCCCATTTTTTTGATGATTATTTTATCTACTGGGAGCCAAAGGATATTGTTGGAGGAGATATATACTTTTTCGAATCTCCAAATGAAAATGAAGCCTATCTATTTGTCATAGACTGTACAGGACATGGAGTTTCAGGTGCATTTTTGACAATGCTTGTCAAAGCCATAAAAGAGCAAATCGTCTCAACTCTTTCTCATACAAAACATACACCGGCATCAATCCTTCAAAATATCAACACGATCTTAAAAAAACTCTTACCACAAGAGGATTCCCAAACAAATGTAGGTTTAGATGCAGGAATAATATATATCAATAAAGAGCTTAACCAACTCAGCTTTGCGGGAGCAAACATCCCACTTTATTATATACAAAACAATGAACTCCATATCCTTAAACCAAATAGAACTTCTATAGGATATACAAAATCAAAAAAACACTATAATTTTACAGAACATATAATCTCATACAATCAAGATATGTATTTTTTCATCACAACAGATGGTTTCATAGATCAAAATGGTGGAGAAAAAGGATTTCCATTTGGAAAAAAACGATTTTTTGCATTACTAAGAAAAGATTATAAAAAACCTATGAAAATACAAAAGGATCTCTACAAAAAAGCACTCTTAGAGTATCAAAAAGATCAAGAGAGAAATGATGATATTACGCTCATAGGATTTCATCTCTAACGACATAATTGTCGTTAGATAAATTTGAGGATTTCTTTTTCTATATCTTCTTTTTCTATTATTGTTTTTTGAGTGATCTCTTTTTCAAAAAGTTCATTTATCATAGCAGGGATAGGAAGATTTGCTGTTTTTGAAATAGCTTCTAATGCCTCTATATCTCTTGCATCTATTTCACCTGTAAGCGCATTGGCAATAACTGGAGAGAATTTTGTCCACTCAGCTGTAGAATACACTACAGATTTAAGTGGTTTCTTAACACATCGCTCATAAGATTTAAAGCAAGTTGCAGTATGTGGATCCATCAAATAACCATCATTTTCAAAAGTTTCTTTGATATACTTTTTTCCTTCTTCATCATCACACCAGTCTGCATCAAAAAACTCTTGAAGTTTTGCAAGTTCTTCAGATGTAAGCTCATAAAAGTTTTCTTTTTCCAAAGACTCCATCAACTCTTTCGTTCTTTTTGTTCCAAAAAGATCGTATAAAATTCTCTCTACATTTGAAGATTTGAGTATATCCATCGCAGGAGATGTTGTAGGGATTACACTGTTATCTCTAAGATCATATCTTCCCTCTTTGATAAGTTGTGTAAGGATATTGTTTTTATTAGATGATATGATGATCTTCTCAACCGGAAGTCCCATCTTCCATGCATAGTAGCCACCAAGTGCATTTCCAAAATTTCCACTTGGAACATTAAGGTATATCTTTTCACCCATAGTGATCGCATTTTGACGGATCAGTTCAAGATAACTGTGGATGTGGTAGATGATCTGAAAGATAATTCTTCCAAAATTCACAGAATTAGCCGCTGAGAGTTTTGTATGTTTTACATGTAAAGCTTTTTTAAAAGTATCTGATGCAAGAAGTCTTTTTAGTGCAGTTTGAGCATCATCAAAAACCCCTTTTATCCCTATCACTTTTAAGTTACTTGCATCTTCTGTGACCATTTGTAGGCGTTGTACATCACTTGTTCCACCATCTGGATACATACAGGCTACTTTTACATTTGCTCTGTTTTTGAAAGTCTCCAGTGCTGCTGGACCGGTATCTCCACTTGTTGCAGCAAGTATAAGATAGTTTTCATCTCTTTTTTGAGCAATACTAGACAAAACCACCCCAAAAGGTTGCAATGCCATATCTTTAAAAGCTCTGGTTGGTCCGTGATACAACTCACTTACATAAAGATCCTCTTTTACTTTGACAACAGGAACAGGATTTTTGTTATCATCAAACTTATCATAAAGATCTATAGCTTCTTGCAAAACCTCTTTTTCTATATCTATACCAAATATATCAAGCATATCCAAAGCCATTGTTTTATAACTGCTTGAGAGATGTTTGTTTAGAAATTCGGTTCCGAGTTCTGGTAGTTTTTCTGGTACATAAAGTCCGCCAAAAGAAGCTATAGGATCTAAAATAGCTTCTGAAAAAGTAACTTTTTCTTTTTTGTTTTCATCTACACCACGAGTTTGGATAAACTGCATATAATCATCCTAAAAAAAATTTTCGCAATTATATCTTGTTTTACCTAAAAAGTCGTATAGGATTGATATGGTATGACTTTTGGGTCACTTCAAAGATTAGTTCATTTTGTACTCTTCCTATCACATACCCTTTTTTGATCCGTTTTCCTTTGCGGATATTTGGTGCGATTTTGGAAAGATTTGCATAGATAGTATGCAAACCGTTTTTATGCTCAATAATCACCAAATTATTTAAAACAGCAGTTTTATCGGCATAGATCACTTTACCGTTAAAGACATTATACACTCTGGCATTTTGCTTTCTTGGTTTCATAGAGATCGATTCATTAAAAATTTTTATCCCGTATATCGGATCTGTATAGGTACCGTATTTTTTCGTAATCGTATAAGATTTTAGTGGAGCTATAGTTTTAGCACCTCTATAGCGTTTGGTTCTGACACTTTGATAACTTTTACCATATCGCTTTACTTTTGGCATATTTTTTGTACTGATTTGTTTTTGTGAAGTTCTAGCAAACGCTCTTTCTTGCTGTGCTTTTTCTTTTTTGCGTTTTTCTTCATCTATTTTTACAATATTGAGTCTGGAGAGTGTTCTTTTGAGTTCATCTTGTTTTTTAAGTAGTTTTTTGAGTGATTTTCTATATGTAGATTTTGCCAATTTTAAATTATGAAGATCTTTTTTTGTTTTTTTCTGAATCTTTAGAAGTCTTTTTTTCTTTGCATCTATTTTTGCAATCGCATTTTTCAATCGTGTTGTTTGATAATTGATTTGATTGATATTGCTTGAAAGTTGAAAATATTTCTTATTATAGTTTTTTATCTTCTTTTTATATGCTTCTAACTTTGCTTTTAATATTTCTAATTCTATAACAGTATCTATATTTTGTGTGTATTGTTCATCAAGTAAAACAGATAAAGAAACACTCTTAGCTATAGCAAATACAAGTTGTTCTTCAACTTCATTTGAGCTTGATTTTAACTTTTTTTGAAACTTTTGAAGCTCTAATAATTGCTCTTGACTTGTTTTATAAATAGTTGATTTTTCATTGAGCTCTTTTTCAAGCTGTAGTATTGTTTGTTGTTGAGAAGCTATCTTCTTTTTTAATCTCATAATAGCTTCAGCAGTTTTTGCCATTTTTCTGTTTAATTCTTTATAACTTTTAGAATAACTGTTCAATACTTTACTTGTTTTCTTAATCTTACGATCAACAGTTGTTGCACCCAAAACAATTCCTGTTAAAAACAATAACAATAAAACTGTTCTAATCATACCTCTTCTTTATGACCAAATACTACAGCACTTGCCAATAATAAAGAAAGTCCAAATGCAGTTCCAAAAAGTATAGAAAAATCATTAACATAATCAAAAACAGCTATTTCTATATCTATAGTTTTTAATTTCTCAATAAGCCATTGATTTTGTGCTATATAACTAAAAACAATAAAAATCAAAATAGAAGATATGATCGCATCCACAATCGCCAAACGGAATAACACTGCAGAACTCAGCCACTTTGGAGCACCAAAAAGCCCCATAATATTCATCCTGTCATTATGAATATATTGCCAAATTCTAAGTTCTTTTGCTATAAGAAGCGAAGTTATAACAAAAACCACTATACTAAACACTTCTACAACAATCTGAAACAAAATCAAAAGTTTATAAGTAACATCATGCACTGCTTTAAAGTCTTCGACCTGTTTTATATCTTTTATTTGTTTTAATTGTTTAATAACCCGTTCAATTTCATTAGATGTTAAATATTTTGAAAATGAAACCTTATAAAATTTTGGTAATGTCAGTTTAAGAAGTTCTCTGTTT
>Ga0256828_1000918_pt1 | contig 19055 bp, 17 predicted proteins | sample CV88metaG_FD_185993 | JGI IMG/M metagenome (GOLD analysis project Ga0256828, IMG submission 185993) | Hydrothermal vent microbial communities from East Pacific Rise, Pacific Ocean - CV88 | ecosystem: Environmental > Aquatic > Marine > Hydrothermal vents | place: Pacific Ocean: East Pacific Rise...
TCAATTTCGAGACTATTTCCAAAAAAGCTTTTAAAGGTTTGTATATCACAAACATCAGCAATTAAAGATAAATTGTTACAAATAGAAACATATGAAAAATTAAAAAGTTATGTAGAAGAGATAAAAAAAGATTTAGCTACTACTGCAGATTCTGATGAAGATGAATCACCAGCAGTTTTGAAACTTATTGAGTTAATTCTGAAAAATTCAATTGTTGCAAGAGCTAGTGATATACATATTGAAGCAACAGAGAAAAACTGTATTGTTAGAGATAGAATAGATGGTATGTTGCAACAAAGTTTTATTTTAGATAGAGCAATTTTTGGTCCCTTGGCTTCAAGAATTAAACTTTTATCTGGTTTAGATATTGCAGAGCAAAGAAAGCCACAAGATGGTAGATTTACAAGCACTGTTGCAGGTAGTGTATATGACTTTAGGGTTTCAACATTGCCTACACTTATTGGTGAATCTATTGTTATGAGGATTTTGGATAAATCTAAAACCCTTATTACTCTTGAAGATATGGGTATGAATGATAGAAATTATAAGGTTTTTAATAAAGCAATTTCTGCACCATATGGAATAGTTCTTGTTACTGGACCAACAGGAAGTGGTAAAACAACTACTTTATATGCAGCTTTAAATGCAATTAAGAGTGTAAAAGATAAAACAATTACAGTTGAAGACCCAGTAGAGTATCAAATGAATGGTATTCAACAAGTTCAAGTAAATAATAATGCTGGACTTACATTTGCAGCAGCTTTGCGCTCAATTTTGCGTCAAGATCCAGATAAAATTATGATTGGTGAGATTAGGGATAATGAAACTCTAAGAATTGCTATTCAAGCTGCAATGACAGGACACTTAGTTCTATCAACTCTTCACACAAACGATGCAATTTCTGCAATTAACAGAATGATTGATATGGGGATAGAGAGTTATTTAGTTAGTGGTTCATTAGTTGCTATTCAGGCTCAAAGATTGGTAAGAAAAATATGCCCATATTGTAAAGTTGAAGATCAAATAACAAGCTCTGTCTTAAATAGTGTAAAAGAGTTTATACCAGAGGGTAGAGAGATAAAATTTTATAAGGGTGAAGGTTGTAAGGAGTGTTATCATACCGGATATAAAGGTAGAGAGATGATTTCAGAAGTTCTTGAAGTATCTGCAGAGTTATCTCGTATGATTGCACTAGATAAATCAAAAGAGGAATTAACAAAACAAGCTGTTAAAGATGGATTTATTACAATGTTTGCTGATGGTGTTATAAAAGCATTAGATGGTAATACTACTATTGAAGAGATATTTAGGGTTGCTCGTTTATAGTTTGAGAATTTTTCTAATTAAATTGATAAAAAACATAATAATAACATAAAATACTCTTTTGTTTTATAATAGTTATGGTAGAATGAGTATATATTATTTATATACAGGTATTTTACATATAAATATAATTATAAAAGGAAATATATATGTATTATAGAGTTAATTATATTGCAAAAGGGATTAAACAAAATAAAATTGTAGAAGCTCTAAATAGTCGTGAGGCATCTCAACTTTTAAAAAAAGAGTTAAAAAATGCAATTGTTACAAAAGTAGAAAAGGCATCAGCTCCTGCAGATGAGATGATTACAAATTTTATTAATAACTTAAAATTAATGGGTGCTAAAAATATGCCAGAGTCTGAAAAGATAGGTGCAATTCGTCAAATTGCAGTTATGACAGATGCTGGTTTACCAATACATGATGTTTTAGAAGATATTGTTGAAAATAATGATAATAAAGTTGTTAAGGAAGTATTTGGCTCAGTAGCTAATGATATTAATGCAGGTAAAAGTATGTCAGCTGCCCTAGAGCCTCATGCTGATAAGATGGGTCATATTGTAATGGCTATGACAGCTTTAGGTGAAAAAACTGGTAACTTTCCAGAAGCATACCATAAGTTAGCAGATATTTTAGAGAATATGCGTGAAAATAAAGAGAAATTTAAAAAAGCTATGCGTTATCCAAAAATTGTTACAGTTGCTATTATTGCGGCATTTGTAACTGTTATTATGGCAGTTGTTCCAAAATTTAGAAAAATATTTGAAGAGTTACACGCAGATTTACCAATTGCGACTAAGTTTTTACTTAGCACTGAGAGCTTCTTTAGAAATTATGGAGTGTTGATAATTGTAGGATTAGCAGTAGTATTTTTTGCATTTAAGTTTTTTTATAAAAATAATTTAGATTTTCGGTATAAAATAGATAAATTTACATCAAACAGAAAGCTATATTTAATTGGAGAACTTGTGTATTTATCAAATATGTATAACTTTACTTTAGTATTTGGAGCATTAATAAAAGCTGGTATTCCAGTTTCAGAAGCTCTTGTTGCTTCAATTAAAGTTGTTGATAATTTACATATAAAAAAGAAACTTGAGATAATTAATACTAATATTGGTAGAGGGGTATCTCTTTCGAAATCGTTTGAAGATACTGACCTTTTTGAAAATATGTCTTTGCAAATGGTAAGAGCAGGTGAGAATAGTGGACAGCTTGATGCAATGTTAGAGAAAGTTAGAGAGTATTATAATATGAAATTCCAAAACTTAATTGATAACTTATCTGCATATATTGAGCCTATAATGTTAGCAATGATTGCTGCAGTTGTATTGTTACTTGCACTTGGTATATTTATGCCTATGTGGGATCTTGGAAAAGCAGCAAAAGGGTAGGGGAATTGAAAATTGAAAATGGAGAATGGAGAATGGAGAATGGAGAATTGATATGCATTTTTACTTGCTAAAATGCTTCTATTTTAGCAAATAGTAATTGGTTTGTAGTATATCTTAAAATAATACCTAATTACTTTTTTGCTAAAAGCAAAATTATAATTTATGAAATTTCAGGGCTTTTTCTAAATCCTCTTTTGTATCAATTCCAAAGCTATGGCTTTGCACTTTTGCTAAAGCTATTTTATAGCCATTATCCAAAATTCTAAGTTGCTCTAATTTTTCTATATGTTCTAAATTTGATTCTGGCAATTGGCAAAAAAGCTTTAATTTTTTGTATGTAAAGCCATATAATCCTAAGTGAGCTTTGTAATCGATATTTTGTTTATCTCTATCATAAGGGATTAAAGAGCGAGAAAAATAGAGTGCTAAGTCTTGATTAGTTGTTACTACTTTTACAAGATTTGGATTATTTGCATAATTATAATCTACACTTTTATAGAGTGTAGTTGCAATTACATCTTGATTTTTTGTATATTTTTTAGTTAAATCAAATAGAGTTTTAACTACATCTTTTTCGATAAAAGGTTCATCTGCTTGGACATTTAAGATTATTTCATCTTCATCTACACCAAGTTTAGTTGCTGCTTCATAAATTCTATCAGTTCCAGATTGACAACTACTACTTGTTATAACTGCTTCTATACCATAATCTTTTGCAACTTCAATTACCTCTTGAGAATCTGTTGCAATTAATACTTTTGAAATATCTTGCACAGCTTGGGCAGTTTTTATAACCATTGGTGTATTACCAATTTTAGCTAACACTTTATTTGGAAATCGAGATGAAGCAACTCTTGCTGGTATAATTATCATTCTAACTCCTAATCTATCATTGGGTATAATTATACCATTATTTTTTTATAAGGAATGCAAATGAGAGCACTATTAAGTGTTAGTGATAAAAGTGGTATTGTAGAGTTTGCCAAAGGGCTAGAAGAGCTTGGATTTGAAATTATTTCAACAGGTGGAACATATAAAAAACTGAGTGAAAATGGAATTAAAGTAATAGAAATTGATGAAGTAACAAAGTTTCCAGAGTGTTTTGAAGGGCGTGTAAAAACACTTAATCCTTATGTTCATGGTGGAATTTTGTATAAAAGAGGAGATGCTTCGCATGTTAAAGAGGCAAAAGAGCTTAATATTGAGGGAATAGATTTAGTTTGTGTAAATTTATATCCATTTAAAGCCACAATAGAGCGCACAGATGATTTTGATGAGATTATAGAAAATATCGATATTGGTGGTCCTACAATGGTTAGAAGTGCTGCTAAAAATTTTAATGATGTTTTAATTGTTACAGATAGTGCAGATTACAAAAAAGTTTTAAATGCTCTAAAATCAAAAGAAGATACACTAGAGTTTAGAAGAGATTTAATGATAAAAGCTTATGAACACACAGCTGCTTATGATAGTATGATAGCAAACTATATGAATGGGCGTTTTAATGATGGATTTGGTGCAAAACAATTTATAGTAGGTAGTAAAGTTTTTGATACGCGTTATGGAGAAAACCCACACCAAAACGGTGCTTTGTATGAGTTTGATAACTTTTATAGTTCTAACTTTAAATCTATAAAAGGGGAGGCGAGTTTTAATAACTTAACAGATATTAATGGTGCAGTAAAAATTGCAACAAGCTTTGGTGATAGAGATGCAGTATGTATTGTAAAGCATGGAAACCCTTGTGGTTTTGCTCTTAAAGATGATTTGCTAACATCTTATACAGAAGCTCTTAAATGCGACCCTGTGTCAGCATTTGGTGGAGTTGTTGCTGTTAATGGTGTTGTAGATGGAGAGTTAGCTAAAAAGATGAATGAAATATTCTTAGAAGTTGTAGTTGCAGGTGGTTTTACAGATGAAGCACTAGAAGAGTTTAGCAAGAAAAAGCGTCTTAAGCTATTTAGTTTTAATAGCAATAAATTATTAAGAGCAGGAGATAAAGCAGATTTTAAACACATCGACGGTGGATTTGTTTATCAAAATGCAGATTGTATATGTGATAATGAAGTAAAAAATGCAAAGTGTGTAACAAAAAAAGAGGCAACAAAAGAGCAAATCACAGATTTAGAGATAGCTTGGAAAGTAGCAGGATTAACTAAAAGTAATTGCGTAGTTTATGTAAAAAATGGTGTAATGGTTGCTGTTGGAATGGGTATGACAAGTCGTGTTGATGCAGCGCAATGTGCAATTAAAAAAGCAAAAGAGATGGGATTAAATATTGAGGGTTCAAGCTTGGCAAGTGAAGCATTCTTCCCATTTAGAGATTCAGTTGATGCAGCAGCAGAGGCTGGTGTAAAAGCAATTATTCAACCAGGTGGAAGTATTAGGGATCAAGAGGTAATAGAAGCTGCAAATGAGCATGATATAGCTATGTATTTTACAACAGTTAGACACTTTTTACATTAATTTTTAGTATATATAAATCGGGGTATCTTAATCCCGATTAGTTCTTATTTTAGAAAATAAATTTTGATTTTATAGTAATTAATGATAAATTGATAAGAAATATTAATTTTTCCTTAAAGTTGATTGACATTGACTAAACTTTTTTGATATAATACGGCTAATTATAATTTATTGTATAATATTTTAATTTAAGGAGTAGGTCGATGTCTAAAAGTTTATATGAGACCTTAGGTATCAGCGAAAATGCTAGTGCTGATGAGATAAAAAAAGCATATAGAAAATTGGCAAGAAAATATCATCCAGATATAAATAAATCACCAGAAGCACAAGAGAAGTTCAAAGAGATAAATGCAGCTTATGAAGTTTTAAGTGATCCAGAGAAAAAAGCTCAATATGATCAATTTGGAGATCAAATGTTTGGTGGTCAAAACTTTAGTGATTTTGCTAGAGGGCAAGGTGCTAATGTTGATTTAGATGAAATTTTAAGAGCAATGTTTGGAGGAGGTGCTGGAGGATTTTCTGGTGGATTTAGCAGTAGTTCAGGAGGCTTTAGTAATTCTGGTTTTGGTGGAGGTTTTGGAGGCTTTAGCGCTCCAGATTTGGATTTAAAAACCTCTATTACCGTGCCATTTTTAACTTCTGTGCTTGGCGGAAAGCACCATATCACTCTTGATAATGGTGAGAGTTTTGATATTAAAATACCAGCTGGTATAAAAACAGGTAAAACTCTAAGAGTTAGAGGCAAAGGAAAAAGTTATCAAGGGCAAAGAGGCGATTTGCTAATTGTAGTAAATGTTGCTCCATCGCCTGATTATGAAAGAAAAGGTAATGATCTTTATAAAACAATAGATGTGCCATTAAAAACAGCACTTTTTGGAGGTAAAATAGAGGTTGATACACCAGAAAAAAAGGTAACTCTAAAAGTGCCAAAAAATACAAAAAATGGGCAAAAATTTCGTTTGAAAGATAAAGGTTTTCCAACGATAAATGGTGGTAAAGGAGATTTATATTTAGTAGCTAATATTAAGTTGCCAGATGTTGATTCTTTAGATGAGCAATTAAAAAGTTGTTTAGAAAAACTACCAGAGTAAGGAGGCTTTATGCATGGATATGATGAACCAGTATATTTAATTAGTATTGTTGCTTCAATGCTTAATATTCATCCACAAACTTTAAGGCAATATGAAAGAGATGGACTTATAAAGCCATCAAGAACTCAAGGAAGAATGCGTCTTTATTCTCAAAGAGATATTGATAGAATGAAGATGATACTTCGCTTAACAAGAGATTTAGGTGTAAATATTGCTGGAATTGATGTGATTTTACGCTTAAAAGAGCAGATGGAGCAGATGGAGCATGAAATTGAGATGCTTAAAGATGAGCTAAGAGAGGTAAATAGACTTGGTTCTGTGCCAAGAAGTAAAGCAGTTGTAAAGAAAAGTCGTTACGATATAATTATATTTGAAGAGAAAGAGTAAAAAATGTATAGTTTAGAGCCAAAAAGTGTATTAAAAATTTATTGTGATACTACAGATAAAAAAGATTCTATTGCATTGTGGGAGTATGTGTTAGAGAGTTCAAAAGAACACAATTTAGCAGGTGCAACAGTTTACAAAGCAGTAGCAGGATTGGGAGAACATAAACAAATTCATACTTTTGAACTTGTAAGTTTATCTAATACAATGCCAATAGTTATAGAGATAATTGATTCAAAAGATAAAATTGAAAGCTTTTTAGAGAGTGTTGTTAGCAACTTAAAAGATGTTTTTGTAACGCTTGATACAACAAATAAAGTTGTAGTTAAGGAGCAGTAGATGAATTTTGCCCTAATTATCTCTGTAGCTATAGGTGGTTCTATTGGTGCAGTTATGCGCTTTGTTGGCTCTGCTTATGTAAATAAATTAATAGGAAGCACCTTCCCTTTTGGAACATTAAGTGTTAATATATTAGGAAGTTTTATAATAGGTTTTTTGGCTCTATATTTTGAGCAAACAATTTCTGCAAATTTAAAAGCAATGCTAATTACTGGTATGCTAGGGGCTTTAACAACATTTTCTACATTTAGCTTAGAAACAATTTTAATGTTGCAACAAAGCTTGTATCTTAAAGCATTTTTAAATGTAGCTTTAAATATAACATTAACTCTAAGTGCTACTATTTTGGGTATGGCACTATTTAAAAAGTTGTATGGGGTATAAATTATTTAAAATATCCTCATATAACTTTTTTAAATATTTTACCAACTATAAGCAAAAGCATCTTTTGAAATTGTAGCTTCTTCTTCTATCCATTTGTTTGAAGAGTCGCTATATTTTGAAAAATAGTTACTAATTATATCTCCATCACTCTCAACACTCCAAATTTGCATATCATTATAGTCTATATTGCTGTTTTTATAGTTATTATTTATTGAGCAATTTATTAGCTTAGTGTTGCCATTGCTATCAACATATATTGTATATAAAGATGGAATATCTTTTTGTGCTTCTATTGAATTTTTATCTATATCTTCACCATTTAGAGAATATATACAGCTTCTATTGGCTTTTTTCCATTTTATTTTTGTAATATCTACTGTTTGATCATCTTTATTAATATCTGCATCAATTGGATCTGCATAGAAACTATCATCAGCTTTTGGAGTAAAATCTAAATTTAAAAAGTTTTTAATAGCTTCTGCTCTAGTATTGCTCAATTTACTTTTTGATAAATGAATTATCTCTCCAGAGCTATAAGCACCACTAAAATATTTATAACTTGATTCATCATTACATCCAACAAAAACAGAAGCTAGTGCAGCAAAATATAATAATTTTATTCTCATATTAATACCTTTTTTTCAAAATTATATAGTAAATATGTTAAAATAATGTTAAAAGTAGTATTAAAAAGTAAAAATGTGTATAAAATTTAGATAAAATATATTTTGCTCTAGAAATTAGAATATGTAAAATGTAAGTTTAAATTTGAAAATTAGTTAGAAACTATATCTATTTAGTTATAGCCAAAAAAGTTAAATAAATTTATAAAGTTAACTACTAAAGGAGAAAAAATTTACTCCTCTATAGCCATAATCTTTTCTACTCTAGCACTGTGTCTGCCATCTTCTGGCTTTGTATTTATAAATGCTTCTATTATGCTCTCTACTGTGCCTAAACCTAGCACTCTTTCGCCAAAGCATAAAATTTGTGCGTTGTTATGAGCTTTTGCCATTTCTGCCGTGTATGCATCGTGGCATAGGGCTGCTCGAATACCTTTTACTTTATTTGCTGCAATACTCATTCCTATTCCTGTGCCACAAATTAAAATACCAAAGCTACCTTTATCATCTCTTACTGCTATGGCACACTTTTTTGCATAGTCTGGATAATCAACTCTATCTGTATTGAAAGGTCCTAAATCTTCAACTTCAATATTTCTGCTAGTTAGCATCTCTTTAACTGCATCTTTATATCTAACTCCTGCATGGTCTGTTGCTATGTAAAATTTCATTTTTTCTCCTAAGGTAATATTAAATCTAAAATCCAGCCAACTGGGGCAAATAGAATTTGTGATAGTTGTGGGATAAATAGTATAGCAAAGAGTATGAACATACCATAAGGGTATATTTTTTCATAAATTTCGCCAAATTTATACCATTTAAACTTTTGTGTTAAATAAAGCAGAGCTTGAGAACCATCTAGTGGTGGTATTGGCCAAAGGTTAAATACTGCTAAAACTACATTTATCATAATACTTTGTGCTAAGAAGAGTGTTACAAATGCTCCAGTTAAGCTTTGTGGATTTGTAAATAGTGGCAAAATTGTTGCAAAAAATGCTGCTAAGATTAGGTTATATGTAATTCCCGCAAGTGCAACTGCAATTGCTGCATTTAAGCCACCTTTTCTAATAACTGTTTGCATATTAACAGGCACTGGTTTTGCCCATCCAAATAGAAATGGTGCGTGTGTAAAATATAAAATTGCAGGTATTAAAATTGTTCCAACTGGGTCAATATGAACAATAGGATTTATACTTAATCTACCTTGGTTTTTTGCAGTATTATCACCATATTTATAAGCTACCCATCCATGCATTATTTCGTGTCCTATAATTGCAACTGCTAAGGCAATTATAGATGCTATGATTTTAATTATTTCTATACTACTCATCTTGGCTGCTCGTATTGCATAGTATCAATATCTCTAAACATTCTATCCCACCTAATAGTAAAACGATATTTATTCCATTTTTTTTCGCACTCTTTAGATAAAAGTGGTGTATCTTTACATACTTTTTTAAGTGTTTGCCAATCGCGTCCACCACCAATACCTTTTGCAACGCGTTCATAACTTCTATACTCTATACTAAAGTATGTAAACCAAGGTTTACCTATTATTAAAGAGTATGGCACTTCACCCCAAAAACGGCTATCATCAGAGTTATCTCTGTTATCACCTATCATATAGAAGTGATCAGGTGATACCTTTTTATAGAATGCATTTATTGGTCTTATACCATAATTACTTACTGGAGCATCTAAATCTTCTACATATACTGGTTTCATATCTATTTTATTACTATTAAATTGCATTAACATAAAGCTATTTCCATTATACTCAGGTTTATATTGAATACCTGGATATTTATCTTTATATGGGTTGTCAACCCAAAGTTTACCCATAGCTTTTTTTATTTTTTTGGCTGGGTAATTTTTTTTGATATACTCATCTCCCTCATGGAAATGAATTAGTAGATGTTTATCATAATATAAAATTTCATCACCACCAACTGCTACACATCTTTTTACAAAATGCTGCTTTTTGTTTGTAGGAACATAAAAAATTACTATATCTTCTCTTTTTGGTCTATTTCCCTCTATTAAGTGTCCATTTCCATTAAAATCTGGTAATATTTTTATGCCAACAAGTGGAAGTTCTGGAGTAGAGATTCCATAGCTAAACTTTTTAGCAAATAGAAAATCTCCAATTAGTAGAGTGCGCTTCATTGAACCACTTGGTATTACAAAAGATTGCACACCAAAAAATATAACCAACAGAACTATTATTATTGTGCCAGTCCAACTTGTTGAAAAATTGTATAGCTTATATAAAAAGTTTTTCACTTTGTTCTACCTTTTGCTGCTTTTAGTGTATTTTGTAAAAGCATTGCTATTGTCATTGGTCCAACACCTCCAGGAACAGGTGTAATATAGCTACATTTAGAGGCTACATTTTCAAAATCTACATCACCAACTAATTTACCACTCTCTAAGCGATTTATACCAATATCTATAACAATTGCACCCTCTTTTACCATATTGGCTTTAATTAAACCTGGCACACCAACACCAACTATTATAATATCTGCTTTTTTAGTATGAGAGCTTAAATCTTTTGTGTAAATGTGAGTTACAGTTACTGTTGCATTTGCATTTAAAAGCAGTGCAGCCATAGGTTTTCCTACAATATTACTTGCACCTACAACACATACATCTTTGCCCTCAAGCTCAATATTATACTCTTTAAACATCTCCATTACTCCAACAGGTGTGCAAGGAGCAAAAGCATCTAGGTTTTCTACAATTCTACCCATATTGTAAGGATGAAAGCCATCAACATCTTTTGCAGGGTCAATAACTTCTAAAATTTTTGTAGTATCTATATGTTTAGGTAGTGGTAGTTGCACTAAAATACCATCAATTCTTGGGTTGTTGTTCATCATCTCAATTGTTTCAATTATCTCTTGTTGACTAATAGTATCAGGCATTTTATGCACAATAGAGTAAAACCCAACATTTTTACAAGATTTCTCTTTCATGCTTACATAGGTATGACTTGCTGGGTCATCACCAACTAAAATTACTGCAAGTCCTGGCACAACGCCATTAGCCTTAAGCTCTTCTACTTCTGTTTTGATATTTGCTTCTATCTTTTTTGATAATTTTTTTCCATCAATTAGTATCATAATAACCCTTATATTTAAAGAATTTGGGTATTATATCCAAAAAAAGATTAGGTGGAACAATTGAGAGTTTTACTTTTTGTATTAATTTTACCAATTTTACTATTTAGTGAAGATTTTATATCTGAATTTGAGTATGGTCAAATGCTTTATAAAGACCCAAGAGGTGTAAGTTGTGCAAGTTGTCATGGCGATTTGGGGGAGGGGGCTTTTATTGCTTCTTTTATTGATGCTAAAGGCAATATTCAAAAGTTTTATGGTCCAGATATTCGAAATTTGAATTTAAAAACTTTTAGACATAGAGTTAGTAGAGGTGGAAAAATTATGCCAAAATTCTACTTAACAAATAAAGAGGTTGAAGCAATATATAAATATATTAAAATAGTAAATAGCAATAATAAAGATAAAGAATTAGAAGATAGTGATAATAATGCTACTAACGATAATATTCCTGAAATTGTAGTAGATGATAATTATACACTAGAAGATAATACAACAGGGCAAAGTAATAATACAATTTTGGGTAAAATATTCAAAACAAAAGAGGATGAACAGGAGAAGTAATGGAACAGTTTTTACAAGAAGCAAAAAGAAGTAGTGCAGTTATTGGAACATTACAAAGTGCTAAAAAAAGAGAAGTATTAGAACAGATGGCAAATGCTTTAATTAAACAAAGTGATTATATTATAGAGCAAAATAGTAAAGATATAGAGTATGCAAAAGAGAATAATTTAAGTTCGGCAATGGTAGATAGATTGCTTTTAGATAAGAGTAGGGTAGAGGCTATGGCTAAATCTTTAAAAGAGATAGCCTCTTTGAGAGAACCAGTTGGAAGAGTGCTTGATGGTTGGTGGACTGAAGATAATATACGCATAGAAAAGGTGAGTGTGCCTATTGGTGTTATTGGGGTTATTTATGAATCTCGTCCAAATGTAACAGCAGATGTTGGAGCGCTTTGTTTTAAGAGTGGAAATGTAGCAATACTAAAGGGTGGCAAAGAGGCTGAATACTCAAACAAGGCAATTGCAAAGGTGCTTCAAGATGTTTTAGAAGCAAATAATTTACCAAAAGAGATAATTTCTCTTTTGCCAGATAGTAGTAGAGCAGGGGTTGATTATTTAATAAAACAAGATAAATATGTGGATTTAATTGTTCCAAGAGGTGGTGAAGGCTTAATTAAATATGTAAGTGCAAATGCAACAGTGCCAGTTGTTAAACACGATAAGGGGCTTTGCCATACATATATTGAAAAAAGTGCAGATATTGAGATGGCAATAAATATTGCAGTTAATGCAAAGTGCCAACGCCCAGGAGTTTGCAATGCAATGGAAACTCTGCTTGTGGATAAAGAGTTAGCTCCTACTATTTTACCAAAACTAAAAGATGCTTTTGATAAGTATCACACTGAGCTTAGAGTCGATGCAAGTGCAAAAGAGATAATAGATGCAAAAGAGGCAACGCAAGAAGATTTCGATACAGAATATTTAGCAAATATTTTAAGTATAAAATTAGTTGATGGCTTAGATGAAGCAATTGAGCATATTGCAAAGTATGGTTCAGGGCATTCAGAGGCAATAGTTACTCAAAATTATACATTAGCAGAGGATTTTTTAAATAGAGTAGATGCTGCAACAGTTTATGTGAATGCTTCAACTCGTTTTACTGATGGTGGTAAATTTGGATTTGGTGCAGAAGTTGGAATTTCAACCAATAAACTACATGCAAGAGGTCCAATGGGTGTAAATGAGCTAACAACTTATAAATTTAAAATTTATGGAACAGGACAGATAAGAGAATAATGAAACAAGAGCTTTTAAAAATAACTAATTTGAGTTTTGGGTATAGTAAGGATAAACTTTTATACTCAAATTTTAATTTAACTCTTAAAAAGGGAGAATTGGTTGCAATAATAGGCAATAGTGGTTCTGGTAAATCTACACTTCTTGAGTTAATTGCAAACAATTTAAAGCCTCTTAGTGGAGAGATTACGTGTGGCAAAATTGCTTGGATTTTTCAAGATCCATATAGCTCTTTTCACCCATCTTATAAAATTATAAATCAAATATTAGATGTAGCAGTTGATAGTAATTATAGTAAATATTTAGCTAAACTATCTTTAAGTGAAGATAACTTAAATTCCCTGCCACATGAACTATCAGGAGGGCAGCTGCAAAGATGCTCTATTTTAAGGGCGTTGTTAATGAAGCCAGAGCTTTTATTGTGCGATGAACCAACAAGTGCATTAGATAATGTTGTGCAACTTGAAACTATGAAACTTTTACTATCTTTGCTTGATAATTTAGCTATAATTTTAATTACACATGATTTAGATTTAGCAAAATGGGCAACAAAAAGGATAATAAAAATTGGATAAAATATCTATGAAATATTTATTAATATTAATATTTACAGTTTCAATTTATGCAAATAGTGATAGTAATTCAACTAAGAGTTATAAGTTAGATATTGTAGGCTTAAAGAATATAGATAAAACTAGTATTGCAAAAGCAATAGGAGCAAAAGAAGAGGGGTTTTTAAACAAAAAGTATATAATAAATTCAGATTTTTTAAGAGTTGCTAAAGATTCAATAAAAAGCTATATGGAGAGTATGGGGTATTTTAATTATAAGTTAAATATTGATAAAAATAGGGATATTGTAACTCTAAATATAAACGAAGGTAAACCAGTTAGGGTAAATTCAATTAAAATAGATAGTGATATAAAAATAGATAAATTAATAAAATTTAAAAAAGGTGATGTATTTTCTTCTAAAAAATTTTTAAATATTAAAGATAATATTATAAAGATGTTAATGCAAAATGGCTATTGTCAATATAAATTAGATGCTAAAGCATATGTAGATTTGAAAAATTATAGAGCAAATTTAAACTATTTTTTAAGAAAAAACAATATTTGTAAATTTGGAAAAATAACTTTAGCAAAAAAAGTAAAGGGTATAAAAGATGATGTAATATTTTCAAGAATAAAATATAAAAAAGGAGATATATTTAGCACAAAAGATATTGAAGAGTCATATTTGGCGCTAAATAAGTTAAATGTTTTTGCAAATATAAATATTGTCTATAATTTAGATAAAAATAGTTCAGTAGTTGATACTAAAATTTCATTAGATAAGAGAGAAAAATTAAAAAGATATGAAATCGCAATAGGACATGATAGTGATATTGGTAGTAGGTTTAAAGGGTATTGGGAAAATAGGGATATATTTAAAAATGCTACAAAAATTTCAGTTTCTACTCAAGTTTCAAAAAGAATACAAGATATTAAAAGCACACTGTTTATACCTGCATTTATAACTTACAAAGGTAAATTTTTAGACTATTACCTAACAGTAGGTGCTATTAATGAAAAAGAAGATGGTTTTAATAGGCATAGTTTTTATTTAAAGAGTTATTTTCAATTAGATTATAAAAGATGGAGTGTAAAGAGTGGAGTAGGTATTGAGAATTTACATATTCGTTTAAAAGAGAAATCAGATTCAATAATTGGTGGAACTTTTAATATGATATATCCATTTGTAGAGGCAATTTATGATGCAAGAGATTCAAAACTTGATCCTAAGAATGGGTATTATATTAAAACATATTGGGAGTATGGATTATCAAGTTCTCAAAGTGGAGCAGTTCAATATTTTAAATATTTACTAGAGGGAAGAGCTATTAAATCATTTGATGATTTAACCTTAAGTGCAGTAGGAAGAGTTGGCTTAATAAAAAAATTTAGTGGTAAATTACCTGCTAGTAAATTATTTTATGGAGGTGGTTCATTTAATAACAGAGCTTACTCTAAAGGTGAAGTTGGTGTTGTTACATCAAGTAAATCATATAGAAAGCTTGGTGGTAAAAGTATGTTAAATTTTCAATTAGAGGCAAATTATAAGTTGTATAAGGAACTATATGGTGCAATATTTTTTGATACAACTAAAATTAGTCAAAGTGTTTTAAGTTTTAAAGGAAAAAGATTGGATACTCTTGGAGTAGGGTTGAGATACAAAACTCCAATAGGACCAATTAAGATAGATTTTGGATGGAATATTCATAAATTTAAAGAGAATTCAATTTCAATAATGTTAGGACAATCATTTTGAGAAAATTTTTGATTACTCTTATAATTTTTTTATCTTTACTTATTGGGTTGCTATATTTTTCAACAACAGAATATTTTTTTAATAAATATATAGCACCAATTGTAAATGAGTATAACTTTAACTATAAAAGTGTTAAAGGCACTTTAGATAAGGGTTTTATAGTTAAAGATTTAAGTTATAAAGATAAAGATTTAGCTTCGGTTGTAGAGTTAAAGTTTAATCCATTAAAGCTTTTTTTAAAGAGAGTAGCTATTAATAGATTAAAATTAAAAAATGTAAATAAAGAAACATTAAAGCTAATAATTGATGACTTTAAAAAAGAGTCTAATAGCAGTAAAGGTTCTTCAAAAAGCACAATAGGTTTAAATTTTGAGTTTAAAAATATATATTTAACCTTTAAGCCATTTAAGCTAGAGAATTTAGTGGTAAAAAAGAATATATTAAAAATAAAAGAGTTTACTTACATAAATGGCAAAATATATTTAGCAAAAAATCACTACTATTACAATACAAATCTTGGTATATTTGAATTTGATGGCAGATATAAAAATAAAATTTTAAATATAGATAAAATATATTTAGAAAGTTTAGACATTCAAAAAGTTGCAAAATTTATTAATAGCTTTGACAATAACAATACTAAGAGTGAAAATAATAATAGCAATATACTATTTTTACCAAATATTATAAATATAAATAAGTTATATGCATCACTAAAACCTTTTAAGTATAAAAATATAAATATAACAAAAGCAAAGTTAAATGGTCAAAATTTGAAAATTGATATAATGAACAAAAAGTTAAAAGAGCTATATATCGCATTAAATTTAAAAACTGATATTAGCGATTTTGATACTAAACTTATTTTAAAAAATCAAAATTTAGTAATAACAAATATTGAACTAGCTCTTTTAAATGCAAACTCTTTAGTTAAATTTATAGATAGTTTTTCTAATAAAAAAATTAAAAATAATAGTAGTAGCTTTGAGTTATTAAGTTTTATACCATTAAAAAATCTTACAGTTAATAATATATCTCTTTTGGTGAAGAATTTTAATTTTAAAGATAATAGAATAAAAAATATTACTCTAAATAGTAAAAAGTTTAATTATGATTTTAATAAAAGTAAACTAACATTAAGTAACTTAAATATAAATGCAAAAACATCATTAGCTAATATTCAATTAAAAGGCTCTGTCAAAAGAGATATAAATATAGATAAACTTAGTATAAAAAGTAGTAATGTAAACAAGATTATATCTTTTATTGATTCTTTAGATAATAACAATAGCAATAGTAGTTCTTTTAAAATAGACACTATTTTACCAAATAATATTTTTTTAAAAGATGCAAATATAGAGTTTAAAAATTTATCTTTTTTACCTTACAAAATAACTAATGGTTCAATAAAAGCAAAAAATACTCTTTTTAATATAGATAATAATATGTTAAAAAGTGGTTTTTTGAGTATAAAAAACAACTCTAATTGGGGAGTTGCAGAGTTAAATGGGAGTATAAAAAATAATAATTTCTATGCCAAGGGTTTTGCTAAAATTAATAAAAACTTAACTAAAGAGTTCTCTTTACCATTAAAAAGTAAAAATATAGAACCTATAAATGTTAGTGGTCGTTTTGGATTTAAAGATTTAGAGTTAAATGCTTCTTTAAAAGGCAATGATATTTTAACTGTTATTGATGGTGTAGATATAGAAAAATCTACTAATAAATTATATTATAATTATAGTAGTAATGAATTAAATTGGAATATTGATGCTAATATTAAAAGTGTTTTTTTACCTCTGTCAAAAATTAAAAATACTCTTATATATAAAGAGAATAAATTAAGCTATAGTGGCAATTTAAAGCCAAAAGAGTTACCAAAAATCAGTAAAGAGTTTGCTGAAATTTTAAATAATTTATCCTTAAAATATAGTGGAAATTCTGATGGAATAGACTTAAAAGCAACGACAGATTATTTAGAAGCAAAACTATATGCTAAAAAGTATAAACAAGGAGTTTTAGAATTTAAGAATATTAAAAATATAGATTTATCTAAAGCTCTTAATTTAAAAGATGCAACTATCTCTAAATTATTAGTAACTGCTCCAATAAAGTTTGAAAATACTTTTCCTTTAAATGGTAAAATTTTCTTAAAATCTACACTCATTGATGCGAAAGGTAATTGGGAATATAATAAAAATTTAATATTTAATGGAGTGGTTTTAAATTCAAGAATTTTTCCAAAAGATATAAATAAAAAAGTAATATTCCCAACAAAATTAAATTTAGAGTATAAGAAAAAATTAACTATAAATCTAAAAAATAATCTTTTACATTCTAATATTATTTATGAACCAAATAGTGGTAATATTAATGCAGAGTTAATATCTAGTAGTTTAAGTGCAAAAGCTAGAGGAGATAGTAGTAATATTTTTATAAAAGTAAAAAGTAATTCTATTTCAAAAAGTTTAAAAGAGATAAATAAAATATATAAATTAAACTCAACTCCAAATGTGCAAGGTGCATTAAATGTAGAGTTAAATACAAATTTTAAAGATTTTAATTATTTGTTATACTCAAATAAGTTAGAAATTACAAATAAAAAAAGCAAAACTATAATTAAAGATATCAATATAGAAGGCTCTGCAAAAAAAGAAAGATTAGAAATCAATAGATATAGAGTAAACATTAATGGTTTTAAATTTTATGCAGATAATAAATCTATATTTAATTTAAAGAATAACCTTATTAATATAGAAAGCTTTTATATAAATAATAAGGCAGTAGTTAAAGGAGTTTATAATATAAAAAATAGTAGTGGAAAGTTAAAATTAAAAGCTAATAGTTTTAAATTTAATAATAGTGATTATAGTATAAATACAAATTTGAATTTAGATATAAATATTAACAAAAATCACTATAAAATAGCAGGATTAGTTGATTTAATTAATGCAACTATTAAAAAGAATTTAGAAAATAGAAATGCAGCACAAAGTGATGATATAATCATTTTGCAACGACAAGCAGAAAAAAAATCAACATTTTATGTAAAAAATATAAATTTAAACATTAAAGTAAAGTCCCAAAAAGGAGTATTATATGCACAAAATGGTAGTCATTTTATAGTATATCCAAAACTTAAGATAAATAAAAATTTTAATAATTTTACAAAAATGCGTGGAAGTGTTATTCTAAGCAATAAAAGCTACTATATTTTTAAAGATAAAAAATTCTATGTAAAACGAGGAAAAATAACCTTTAGAGGTAAAAGTTCAGTTGCATACTTAAATATATTAATGCATTATAAAGGTATGGAGTATGATGTTTATGTAAATGTAACAGGGACATCAAGCAGACCAATTATTTTTTTTAGTTCAAATCCTCCTTTAACTAAGGAGCAGATACTAGCATATTTACTCTTTAACGATACATCAGCTGCAGGTAGTCATTCTCAAAACTCTATGCTAAATTTAGTAGGAGGTGTATTAGCTAAATCTTTTTTTGGTTCTATTGGTTTAAAAATAGATAAATTATCAATTAAAGAGAATGGATTTAGTATCGGTAAAGCTATTAATGATAAGGTTATTATTTATTATAATCAAGATTCACAAAAGCCTTCAATTAAAGCAAGAATAGATATAACTAAATCTATTCACTCTGTAATAGAAGTTGGTGAACAAAAAAAGAGTGCAGATATAATATTTAGTAGAGAGTATTAATACCCGAAAAACCGTCATATTTGCCACCAGAAGTAAAAACTTTACAATAATTTGTAAAAAGAGGGCAAAAACCCTTGACAATAAAGGCGAATTTGCATATA
>Ga0256828_1000919_pt1 | contig 19051 bp, 12 predicted proteins | sample CV88metaG_FD_185993 | JGI IMG/M metagenome (GOLD analysis project Ga0256828, IMG submission 185993) | Hydrothermal vent microbial communities from East Pacific Rise, Pacific Ocean - CV88 | ecosystem: Environmental > Aquatic > Marine > Hydrothermal vents | place: Pacific Ocean: East Pacific Rise...
TGACTCTACACTTTATAATTCTCAAACACACCTAAAACTTAATAATAAAGACAATATTTGGCATATAAATATAGACACAAAACATCTTAATATAGACCAATTTAAGCAAAAAAACAATTACAATTTTCCTCTCTTTGGAGATCTTACATCTACAGCAACTCTTCACTACCATAACGATGACAACAACATATCAAAACTCAAGTTTACACTGCATCCACAGAGCCTTAAAATTGCCTCTTATCATATAAAAGAGCCTCTTACAATTCATGGAAATCTTACATATAAAGATTTTTTACAATTAAAAATAAAGACAAAAAAGTTTGGCTCAGATATCTTTTTTACTCTTAATGATGAGAATGTAAGCCTTAAAGCAAATAAACTCAATATGCAGGAACTTCTTAGCTTTCTAAAAGAGAAAGCTTATGTTCAAGGTGATATAAATCTTTTTGCAAAAGGAGATTTTAAAAAGCTCTCTTTTAAGTTAACAAGTAAAGCTATAACACCGAACAAAGAACTCATTTCACTCAAACAAGCTATAAAAGCAGATGTTTCTGGAACTTACAACATTACAAAGAAACAACTGACTTCAAATTTTAAACTCTTCTCAGCTTTTAAAGATGAAAAAATACAAATAGATGGCAAACTAAACTACAAAGAGAAACTTTTTATTCAAGCCTCTACCAATAGTTTTGATGCAAAGACAAAATTTCATCTTTATAATAAACATTTCACTCTTGTCTCTAAAAAGCTCAACAGTTCTAAAGTACTTACTTTTTTAGGACAAAAGGCATATGTAAAAGGTTTAGCTAATCTAAAAGCCGATGGTGACTTTGAAAAAATCAACTTTACACTCAATGCAAATAAACTTCTTATTGCAGAGGCAAAACAAAAAGCACACCTAAAATTTCATGGACAATACAACAGAGTGAAAAAATCTTTTCGCTCAACATATAGAATAGATTTTCCAATAAAAAATAAACATCTCTCAATGTATGGAAAATTATTATATAAAGACTCTTTATATATAGATGCAAAAAGTACACTTTTTGACTCTAAAACATCTTTATCTCTGAAAAAAAATAAAATTCTTTTAGATATAAAACATCTTAATTTATTTTACTTCTCCTCTTTATTTATGCCAAAAAATAAAATCTATGGAAATCTAGATCTTCAGGCAAAAGGAACACTCAAAGCACTCCAGATTCATCTTAGTTCAAATAATTTTCATAAAAAAAATCTTCCCTTTGGTCTTAATCATAAAACAAATATAGACTTAGATATAAACTATACTCCAAAACTTGTAAAATTTGTACCACATATTTCAAATAAAGAGTTTACACTCCAAAGTGGCATAGCACTTTACAAACCTCAATCTTCTACACTACAAATGAAACATAAAATCATCTTAAACTACAAAGAGCAAAAACTACCTGTGAAAGTATCTCTTGTAACAACATTAAAACCACCTTACCACACTTCAGGGGAAATTCTTCACAAGAAAGACCATGTCATTGTAAAAACATTCTCTTACGAAGATGGAGTGATTAAAAGTGATTTTGACATAGATATAAAAGAACTCTCACTCTATAAAACTCTTAGCTATAAAGAACTTTATGGCCCACTCAAAGTACAGGCTCATTACAAAGACAACTTTGAACTCTCGACACAAAACTTTGGTGGGAATTTAAAGCTTACAATGAAAAACAACCTTATAAAAGTAGATATTAAAGAGCTTAATTTAGTAAAAATTATGCATCTTATTGGAAAAGATTTAATTGTAAATAAGGGGGATGTAAATGGTCTTCTAAAGTATGATTTAAAGAGAAATTCTGCTAAAACTCAGCTCAAGATTACAGATGCTATCCTTAATGGTATTGACCTTGACAAGTATCTTTCACGACTTCAAAATACAATGGGCCTCAACATATTCTTACTAACAAAAAATGCTTTAAAAAATATTCAAGATACTAAGGTAAAAACAGATATAAAACATCTTCAATGTGATGTAATTTTAAAGAATAAAAATATTCATTTAAAAGATGTAGCCTTTAAAACAAAAAAATTTCGTATTGCTGCACTAGGAGATATAGATCAAAATGGAACAATTCAACAACTCCACCTTCATATACTCAACAAAAAAGGGTGTTCATTTTTAGAACAAGCCTTTGAAGGTAATATAAAAGACCCAAAACTATCTTCTACAACTTCAACTGCCATAAATATTTTAGAATCTACGCCCACATCACTTTTAACTACAGGGAAAAAAATCATAAACTTTGGAGCAAATACAGTTGATTCTACAGCTTCTTTTGCTCTACATACAACACATCTTAGCGATAGAAATATCTCTTTAACTCGTAAAACAATTGACAAGGGAAATTCAGTAATTCAAGGAACAAAAAGTTATATTCCTCTCAAAAATTTCAAAGAGTGTAAAGTAATTTATAGAGGAAAAGTTAAAGACACCTTTTAAACTATTTTAGGTGCCTCTTTTTCATGGTAAAGAGAAAGAGAAGGAAAAGCAAACTCTAAATTATTTTTTTCAAAAATCTCCATAATTTGATGCATGACATCCTCTTTTACCTCAAGCCATTCACTCCATACAACACTTTTAGAGTAACAATAAACTAAAATATTAATGCTTGAAGGACCGAACTCATCTAAATAAACAAGTAATGTACGTTTAACCCCTTCATGATCATCCATAGAAACTAATTTAGGAGCATTCCAACTTCTATGACTATATTTTGTATTCGCCGTTGCAATGCCTGGATGTTTGTCTAACATTTCACGTATATCATGAATTGCATTTTTTAAATCATCACGTTTTGAATCATATTTGACACCTAAGCTCATCTTTATTCGTCGTCCAAGAGTTCTTCTATCCCAGTTTTTTACATCAGTATTGGCAAAGGTTCCATTTGGAATAGCAATAAGAGCATTATCAAAGGTACGTATAGTAGTTACACGAAGCCCAATCTCCACAACCACTCCTTCATGCTTATCGACAACAATCCAATCACCCTGAGAGAACACATCACTAAAAAGAATTGAGAGGGTTCCAAAAAAGTTACTTATGGTATCGCGTGCAGCAAAGGCAACTGCAAAACCACCTATACCTAGACCAGAAAGTACAGCAGTAAGGTTTACCCCTGCAAAATGAAGCATTATTAAAAGACCAATAATAATTATTATGAAATTTATTATTTTAATTCCAACATTAATTAGTTCATTTTTAATCTGTTTTTTACTTGATGGCAACTCACTTAATCGTATAGTTGCCACGGTATTTAAAACAAGATAAACCATTAAAGTAAAAATAAAACCGTAAGTAATATTAAAAATTTTAGAGACAATATCAATAGAACTAAAATCGTTATAGACATAAATTGTCATATTGATATTTACAATAACCACAAGCAATTCAATAGGTTTTTTTAGCTTTTCAAGTATCTCTTTAGAATACTTACTTAAAAGGTCAATCTTTAATATATAAGATTCTAATGCAACATATACTATTTTTCTAAAGAAATAAACCAATAAAAATAAAAACAATATAATTACAATTTTTATTACATTTAATCCGTAAGGAATTAGAATGGGGTTAATCTCTTTAACTAATAACAGATTGTTAATATAAATAACAGGGGCAATAAGATGATATTTTGTATACTTATTCAATCTGTACATTTTATTTTCAAATTTATATAGATAATTTATCATATCTACATTAATATCTTTTAAAATATAAAATATCTCTATATTCTTCTTTGCTTGCTTTAAAGTTTTTGCATTATCGTCTAAAACTAAATAACTTGTATAATCTTTTGAATAAATTTCTTGAATTCTTTTTTGGTTTTGTACAATATAATAATTTAATTTTTTTTCATAAGCACTTATGCTTCGTGCATCAAGTGAAAGTAAAATATTTTTTATCATTGTATTTTGAGCACTCATAACTTCATAAATTTTTATCTTGACCTCATCTCTTAAAACTGCGTAGGTGTTTCCAGCTCTTTGATTGATTTTCATAATTTTTGTTAAAGCAAAAATTTTTGAATTATAAGCTTCCAAGTTATTAATATGTTGTTGCTTATGAAGCATCAACTCATCAAGTGCCAATTCATATAAGTTATCTTGTTTTTTTACAAGTTCTTGAATCTTCTCTTGAGTTGTATTGTTTTCATTCATACTTTGTATGATTTTTATTTGTCCATCAATAAAGCTAGTATATTTTACATCTCCATGAGCTTCTAAACTAAGAAAAAGTAAAAAGATAAGAAAAGAAGAAAAGAACCCTTTCAAATTTTATATTCCTTCCGCTATCATCGCATCAGCAACTTTTTTAAAGCCTGCTATATTTGCACCATCTACATAATTTCCCTCTACACCATAATCTTTAGCTGTAAGTGCAACACGTTTACAAATTTGTTGCATTGTCTCTTTAAGTTTTTCATCAACTTTTGCAAAGCTCCAGCGACTCATACCAGCATTTTGACTCATCTCAAATTCACTTACTGCAACACCACCTGCATTTGCAGCTTTAGCAGGTGCAAAACAAAGACCATGTTTTTGTATAGCTGTAATAGCTTCTGGAGTTGAAGGCATATTTGCCCCTTCTGTTACACTTACACAGCCATTAGTAATTAAGTTATGTGCATCTCGTTCATTAAGTTCATTTTGTGTAGCACATGGAAAAGCGGCATAACAAGGAATATCCCAAACAGCATGAGCTCCTTCAGGATACTCTGAAACAGGAATATAGTTCGCTTCAGGATGCATTTTTACATACTCTTCTAAAGAAGCACGGCGATTTAGTTTTATATCTTTTAACAACTCTAAATCAACTCCTCTTGAATCATAAATAGTTCCTTTAGAATCTGTACATGAAACAGCTATCGCTCCAATTTGTTGTAGTTTTTCAATAGCATGAAGTGCTACATTCCCTGCTCCACTTACTGTACAGATTTTACCAGTTAAAGGCTCTTGCTTTTCCATCTCAAGCATAGTCTCTGTAAAATATACAGCACCATAACCTGTTGCTTCAGGACGCATAAGAGAACCACCAAACATAAAAGGTTTTCCCGTTAAAACACCTTCGTAACTAGAAGTTATTTTTTTATATTCGCCAAAAAGGTAACCAATCTCACGAGAACCCACTCCAATATCACCAGCAGGTACATCAATACGTGGGCCAATATATTTATGAAGTTCTGTCATAAATGATGAACAAAATTTCATCACTTCAAAGTCACTCTTCCCTTTAGGGTCAAAATCACTTCCCCCTTTTCCACCACCAATAGGTAAACCTGTAAGTGCGTTTTTAAGAATTTGCTCAAAACCTAAAAATTTTAAAATTCCCTCTGTTACTGTTGGATGAAAACGCAGTCCACCTTTATATGGCCCTAGTGCATTATTGAACTGAACTCTATAGCCAGTATTGACCTGTATGTTGTTGTTGTCATCTAACCATGTTACTTTAAATTTTATCACTCTATCTGGAACTACTAAACGTTCTAAAATAGCATAACGAGTGTATATTTCGTCAGATTCCAAAAGAGGAGCGATTGAGTAGATAACCTCTTCCATTGCTTGATAAAAAACACCATTTTCTGCACAATCGCCCCGTTCAAACTTTTTTACTTCTTTTGCAATCTTCTCATTCATAACAACCCTTTTGATTATAATTTATTTACTTTGTATGTATTATATTACATTTATATCAATCATTCTTCTTAAATGCATTATTTCCCATTATTTTATGTAACTTATGCTAAAATATCACAAAAAAAGGTCTACTTTACACAATGAACGAAGCACTCTTATATACCCTTATTCACACTATCCACATCTTTTCAGTTTTTATCTATGGTGGTTTCTTATTTGTCGATATTCTTTTCTTATCAAAAATGAAACAAACTTTAAGTGATGAGGAACATACCAAGGCTAGAGAAGCTATTATGATGCATGTTAGAAAGGTTGTCCCTTATGCTTTAATGGTTGCAGTTGCAAGTGGTATTTTCATGTTTGTACATATTTTTGGTCCTATTGAAAATGGTGCATTAAATAGTTTTCAAATGATGCTAGGTTTCAAAGCATTTTTAGGTTTATGGTTAGGTTTCCGTGGAATCAACCAAAAACTTTTTGGTATTAATCCATGGGTTTTTAAAAGCCATCTTTTTCCATTTTCTTTAGTGGTTGTAATTATCTTACTTTCACAATTTATGTGGATCTAAAAGTCATCTAATGAACAGCATCAAAAATCTTCAAGAGCTTGCAAAAAACAAAAGCATTCTTTATGTAGAAGACAATGATGCTCTTCGTAATAATGCTGCAAAACTTCTCAAAAAACTTTTTTCTCATGTAGATACAGCTCCTGATGGAAAAATTGCCCTTGAGCTGTTTAAACAACACCATTATCCTATTATTATTACCGATATTAAAATGCCTCATATGGATGGAATTACACTCATTCAACATATAAAACATATATATCCTCAAACAAAATCTATTGTAATGTCTGCATATGATGAAAAAGAGATGCTACTTAAAAGCATAGAACTTGGAGTATTTAGGTTTCTTAAAAAACCTGTAAATGTAACAGAACTTTCAGAGGTACTTTTGCAAGCCCTTAAAGAGATAAGGTATGAGCAAAACACCAAACTTTTTTATACCCATCTTAAAAGTGTATTTAACTACCAAAGTTCTATGGTTGTTATGATGAACGATTCAAAAATCATACTTGCAAATGAACTTTTTTTAGAGTTTTTTCAGTGTGATTCTCTTGATGAGTGTAAAAACTCTTTTAGTTCACTAAGCGAAGTTTTTTTAGAACATGATGGATTTTTATATAATCATAATAATCAAGATGCCTTAGAAACACTCAAACTAAATGCAGAAAAAATTCACCATGTTAAGATTAAGAATCAAGAGGGGAAAATGCAACATTTTCTTCTTAAATACCATCAAATTCCAGAAAAAGACAAGCATGGCGTTTTATCTTTTGATGATGTAACAGAACTAAATCTTCTCAAGCTTTTTGACACTAAACAAAGCAATACAGATGAAAAACTTGCCAATGCAGATGCTATGTTTAACCTTTTAGAAATTATTCAAAGAAACAATGCAAAAATAGAGCTTCATAATTACTACAAAGGTTTGAGTATCACAAACAATGGAGTTGTTACAGAGGTAAATAAGGGTGAAAGCATCACTTTAAAAACTACATATATGCAACAAAAAGCTGTGCAGATAGAACAAAAACTTTTACTTGTCTCAAATGCACTTCCCTACCCCATAGAGTGCTCAGAAATTCAAAATATAAGTTTTGAAAAACAAACAATCACCATAAAAGCACTTAAATTTGTAAGTAGTTCCCCTGTGACACGAAGTACCATTAGAGTTGTTCCTAGTGAGAAACAGACAGTTTCACTTTTTTTAGGGGAAAACAAATTCTATGGCGAGATTACTATAGAAGATATCTCCTTAAATGCAATCAAATTACAACTTAATGCACTTCCACCTGGCTTAGAAAAAGGGGTAGAGGTACGTTTAGATATTGTTTTAGAACTCAATAAAAAACCACTTATAATTAATACACTTGCTACGATGTACAGAAAAAGTGAATCTCCTCATAGCTTTAGTGTTGTGTTTATCTTTAAAAATCTTAAAAAAAGTGAACTTACTAAATATATCACAAAACGCCAGATGGAACTTATACGAGAAATAAAAGGGATGCAAAATGGATAATCAATACAAAATATTATACGATGATGGTACACATAAGTGTGTTATGTTTCACTTCGATAGCGAAGCACATGAAGATGCCTACCTTTCAGTCAATCAGTACCTTGTTATTCAAAACAATAGTGCCATACTTATTGACCCAGGGAGTGAATCTATTTTCGATGAATTATATGATGCAGTAAGTGAACATATAGCTATTGAAAATATTAAATACATCTTTTTCTCTCACCAAGACCCTGATGTGTCTGGTTCTATTGCACAGTGGGCTATTAGTACCAATGCAAAATTTATAATGAGTGGTTTATGGACTCGCTTTATGAGCCATTATGGTTTTACACAAATGAGCCGTGTTATGGTACTTCCTGACCATGGTGCGAAACTACACTTTGGAGAAAATTATCTCAAATTTATTCCTGCACATTTCCTCCATTCTCCAGGAAATTTTTCCCTTTATGATACAAAATCAAAAATTGTATTTTCTGGAGATATAGGAGCTGCTGTAGTTGCTTCTCCTGAAGGGGAAAAAGAGGTAAAAGATTTTGAAGCACATAAGGAACATCTCTTAGGATTTCACAAACGCTATATGGGTTCAAACAAACTATGTCAAGCATGGGTAAGCAAAATGAAACAGCTTGAAATCTCTGCTATTGCCCCTCAACATGGCTTTGTATTTAAAGATAAAAATATAGAACTCTTTTTAGCATGGCTCAATGAACTACAATGTGGTAGTGATTTAATTGACGAACTTTACTAAGAGTAGCTATGCGTAAAATCAATATATCGAACTTAAAAAAAAGAGTTTCTGTCTATATTTTCACGGCCATCTCTCTTTTAAGTGTCATTACTCTTTTTTTCATCTATATTAATGAAAAAAATCTTCAAGAAAAAAAAGAACTTCTTTACATACAACAAATTAATTCAAGTATGAATCATGTCGTAAAGTATTTTTTAGATGATTATACAAACCGCATTCAACGCATCATAAAAACTACAAATATTGCACAACTTCTTCAAACACAAGATAGAGAAGGGATGATCCATCTTTTAGAACCTAAATTTCAATATTTACACCAAGAGAACCCTTATGTAGATATTATGCATGTACATTTAAGCAATGGAAAATCTTTTTTAAGAGTACACAAACCCTTGGTTTATGGCGATGACATTGCCAAAAAAAGAGCCATGTTAAGAGAGATTCATAAACACCATAAACTTATAAGAGGTTATGAAACAGGATTATACGACACAGCATATCGTATTCTTATGCCTATTTTAGACAAGAAAGGAGATTATATTGGTGCACTAGAGATAGGCATAAATCCAAATTTTATTGCAGATATCATTAAAAAAATCAATGGATTTTGCGGTGTCGTTTTTATAAAAGCAAACCAACTTAAACTCTACTCGCAACCTAACAAAATGTTTATAGATGGCTATAAGTTACAATCAAAGCTCAATACAAAACTTACATCAATCTGTAATAAATTTAAAACCCATAAAGCTCTCAAAAATAATATCTTGCTAAAAGTAAAAGGCAAACAGTACCTAACACATCTAATTACACTTAAAAATTTCAATAAAAAAGAAGATAGTGTTAAAATAGTATTTTTTCAAGACATTACAAATATAGATAGTTTTTTTAAGAATTTTACTTATAAATTTTATCTGCTTATACTCTCTGTATTTTTACTCTTAAGTTATTTAATCTATCGTCGTATTAGCTTCTATCAAGATGAAGTAGAAAAAATCTACCTTCAAACAGAGAAAGAAATTAGCTTTAACCAAGAGTATCTCCAAGCAATTTTCGATGTTACACCTTACATGATGATAACAACCGATGGCAACAATATAGACAAAGCCAATCCTGCGATGTTAGAGTTTTTTCATTATAATTCATTAGAAGAATTTCAAGCAGAACATGATTGTATTTGTGATTATTTTATAGGGGATAATGATTGCCTAGTCTCTCAAATCAATGGCATTCATTGGTTAAATTATATTTTAGAAAATCCTAAAAAACTGCATAAAGCCTGTATGAATAAAGATGGAAAACGCCATCACTTTATTGTTCAAGCACATCTGTTGCATATAGATTCTAAAAAACGTAGCATTGTTGTTTTTAATGATATTACCAATACTGAAGAACTAAATGAACGCTTAGAACTTGCTGTAAGTGGTACTAATGATGGTTTATGGGATTGGAATCTTGAGAATGGAACAGTTTACTTTTCACCAAGATGGAAAGAGATGCTTGGCTACAAAGATGATGAACTTCCAAATATGTTTGAAACGTGGGCGAGCCGTGTGCATCCAGACGATTTAGAAGAAGCAAATAAAAAAATAAAGATTTGCCATGCCAATCCAGATATTGAATACAACCATACACATAGACTTCGTCATAAAAATGGCTCTTGGGTTTGGATTCTTGACCGTGGACAAACAATTTTTAATGCAGAGGGAAAAGCAATCCGTATGGTTGGATTTCATACCGATATTACTCGACAAAAAGAGTTAGAAGAAAAACTTTTAGCATCACAACATCAATTTGAACAGTTTATGAAATTTATTCCTGCCCATATTCTTATAAAAGAAAATAAAAAAATTGTTTATGCAAACGATTCTGCAAAAGATTTTTTTCATAAAGAGAATATTTTAGGAAAAACTTCCCAAGAATTACTACCTAAAAAATTTAAAGAGAAGATTGAAAGTTTTGAAAAAGAAGTTTTTCTTCATGGAATGCATGAAGAGATATTTGAATTAGTAGACATAAACAATCAAAAGAAAATATACAGAAAAATGGCCTTTCTTATTGATGATAATCAAACACAAAAAGTTGGCATGGTTTTTATAGACATTACACAAGAATACCAACTTAATAAAGAGATTTCCAAATTACTCTCTGCTTTTGAGAGAAGTGATATATCTGTACTTATGACAGATAGTGAAGGTACCATAGAATATGTAAATCCTAGTTGGTCTAAAGTTACAGGCTATTCCCATAATGAGCTTATTGGTGCAAATCCTCGCATAGTCAAATCTGGTGCGGTAGCTCCTGAGGTTTATGAAAAAATGTGGAAACAACTTAAAAATGGAAAAGTATGGAATAGTGAAATTAAAAATAAAGCAAAAGATGGAACTGAATTTTGGGAAGATTCAACCATCATTCCATCTTTTGACAAAAATGGTGTCGTAGATGGATATGTCTCTTTTAAACTTTTAATTAATGAAAAAATTAAACTCCAAGAAGAACTTCGCAATCAAGAAGAGCTTATGATTGCTCAATCACGCCATGCTGCGATGGGAGAGATGATTAGCATGATTGCCCATCAATGGCGACAACCAATTAGTGTGATTGCCATGGATGCCAACAATGTACTCGTTGATATTGAGCTAGATAGCATAGAGACTAGCTCATTAAAAAATGATGTCTTAGATATTTTAGAACAGACGAAGAATCTTTCACAAACTATTGACGACTTTAGAAACTTCTTTAAGCCTAACAAAATCAAAGATGAAGTTTTAGTGCAAGACATTTATATGGAATCGTATAGAGTCATAGATAAAAGTCTTGCAAATAATGACATTGAAGTTGAGCATACTTTTCATTCAAATACAAAAATAAAAATATTTTCTAGAGAACTTCTTCAAGTTTTTATAAATATTTTAAACAATGCCAAAGAAGCTCTTCAAGAAAAAAATATAAAAAATAAAAAAATCATTATAAACATTAAAGAAACTAAAACAAGCATCATCATAGAAATAAGCGATAATGCAGGTGGCATTGACACAAATATAATAGAGAAAATATTTGACCCATACTTTAGTACAAAAAATGAAAAAAATGGAACAGGTTTGGGGCTTTATATGAGTAAAATTATTATTGAAAAGCACCTTTTTGGTAAACTTAGTGTTACAAATAGAGAAGATGGTAGCTGTTTTACCATCGAGTTACCAAAAGTTGGAGAGAGTGATGATTAATATCAAAGCACTTAAAAAATTATCACAAGATTTTTCTGTACTTTACCTTGAAGATGATACAGCCATTAGAAAATCTATGACTAATTACCTCCAAAAGTTTTTTACGAAAGTTGTCTCAGGAGAAGATGGGTTTATTGGTTTAGAGCACTACAAAAAAGAAAAATTTGACATTATTATTACTGATTTATCTATGCCTAATCTTAATGGCTTAGAGATGCTTAAAAAAATTAAAGAGATTCATGAAGACCAAGCGATACTTATTACCTCAGCCCATAGTGAATCTGAATATATGATAGAAGCTATTCGAATTGGCATAGATGGCTATGTTATAAAACCTTTTGATTTTGAACAACTCAATAAAGAACTCTATAAAATAGTTGAAAAGCTTCATAAATTTGCTCAAAATAAACAATATAAAGAAAATCTAGAAGAGATTGTAAAAGAAAAAACAAGAAAATTACAAGAGATGCTCACATATGAGACTCAAAATTATGAACAAACTATCTACTCTATGGTAGAGATGATTGAAGATAGAGACACATACACAGCAGGACATGCCAAACGTGTTGCACAATACTCTAAACTTATAGCACAGGAGATGGGCTACTCAGAGGAAGATTGCACTAAAATTTACCAAGCTGGCATCTTGCATGACATTGGTAAAATTGCAACACCAGATTCTGTTTTACTCAATCCAAAAAAACTTAACGACATAGAGTATAAACTTATTCAAGAGCATGTAGAGGTTGGCTATAAACTTCTAAACCATATTCCTATGTTTCAACCTTTAGCGAACATAGTTCGTTCTCATCATGAACGCTATGATGGAACAGGTTACCCACAAGGGCTTAAAGGGGATGAGATAGACCCTCTTGCAAGAATAATGATGGTTGCAGATGCCTTTGATGCAATGACAACAAATAGAATCTACAAGGCACGAAAAAGTTTAAAAAAATCTTTAGAAGAGATTCAAGAACTTCAAGGCATTCAATTTCATCCTGAAGTGGTTACACCCGCAATTAGAGCCTTAAAAAGCATACATATAGATAAACAAATAAGCCAACTCCCTAAAAGTATTTTAGAACAAGAACGTTTTGCCTATTTTTATAAAGACACTCTTAGTAATGTATACAACCAAAATTATCTTGATGTAGTACTTATGAAAAACACCCATGAAAAAGAGTTTCAATTTTTAAATATTTTTTATCTTAAAAACTTCTCTCAATTCAATAAAGAGCAAAGCTGGAAAAAAGGCGATGAACTCTTAAAAAGATTTGCAACACTTCTCAATGAATTTTTTCAAGACTCTTTAGTTTTTCGTGTTTTTGGTGATGATTTTGTTGTTCTTAGCCGAACTAATTATGACACCACTCTTTTAGACGATGCACTTGAAGAGCTCTTGCATCCTACATGTGTAAGAGCTCTATTGAAACGATACAATCTAGATGACACACCAATAACAAACTTGCTAGATATAAATAAAAGTTAATTATCTCCTTCTAAAAATCTTTGTATTTATCAACTATTTATGATAAAATAGTGAACTTTACATTTCAGAGAAGGACCTTTTATGTTTCAAAACATGAGTATTAAGAAAAAGATGAATTATCTTGTATCTATCGCCACTATCTCAATTTTATTCGCTTCAATTTTTGTTTTTGTTGCGATGAGTAATCTAGAAAAAGATTACAATCATCTTTATCAAAATTCAATGAAAGCGGGTTTAAGCACTCTTATTATAGAAAAGAATATGAACCATGTCAGCAGAAACGATAGAGATATTATGCTCGGTGGACCAAGAGAACGGGACTTAACACAAATAAAAGAAAACATTGAAACCATCAAGAAAAATTTTGAGATTCTCGAAGGTCTCAAAAATGACGATGAAACACAAAAACTTGTTATAAAGGCAAAGAGCTCAACAATGTTTTTTTTAAACAAAGCTTTCTCAATGATGCAAAGCTTAACTCCTCTGCAGATACAAAATTCCAAAGAAGAAATTTACAAGAAGTACCATAATGCACTTACTCCCCTTGCAGAAGAATCAAGAAAATATTTTAAAAAACTTGTTAAATTAAAACAAGTAGAACTAGCCAACAGTTCAAAATCCTTGCAAAAGGAAATATCTTTTTATAAATATTTAGTTCTTATAGCGGGTCTGTTTGTTTCGATTGTTGTCTTTGCACTAGCAATTATTATCCGAAAATCAATAACACAAGGTATAGAAAATTTCACTAAATTAATAAGTTTTTCCGCTAAAGGTGATTTTTCTCATGAATGTAAAAACTGCAATTCCCAAACAGAACTTGGAGTAATGGGTGTAGAATTAGCAAAACTACTCCAACAAGTGAAGATGCTTATTAGTGAAATTAACAAAACCATTACAGAGGCTTCTCAGGGTATTTTTGAACATCAAATAAGCCATGCAGGAATGGATGGTACATTTGTCGATGCTATTAATAATGTTTCAAAAAGTATTAACTTTATGAAAGAGCAAAGTATTAAAGTAAGACATGATGCTTTTAACTCTCAAATTAGTGTAAAAAGTGTTAATGTTTCGGAATCTCTCTCTTTAATTCAAGAAGATTTACAAACAAATATTGACAACTTAAAAAGTATTACATCTGCTACTAAAAGTGCTGCACAACAAGCTAATAACTCAAGAGAAAACATTAATGCCGTTGTAAATGAACTTGACGAACTTAGCCAGCAAGTTACACATAACAACTCAAGTATCTCTGAACTTGCAGTTCAAACAAATAACATTACATCTGTAATTGAGCTTATTACAGATATTGCAGATCAAACAAACTTGCTTGCACTTAATGCTGCTATTGAAGCGGCTCGAGCAGGTGAACATGGTCGAGGTTTTGCGGTAGTTGCCGATGAAGTACGCAAACTTGCCGAACGTACACATAAAGCAACAGGGGAAATCTCCGTTTCCATAAAATCTTTACAACAAGAGATGAGTGACATTCAAACAAGTTCTGAAAATATGAAAGAAACTGTAGATGTTTCAACACAAAAAATCTCTCATTTTGAAGGGACACTTATTGAACTCAGTACAAATTCAAACCAAATTGTTGAGTACTCTTACCAAATGGAAAATAGTGTTTTTGTTGTCTTAGCAAAAATTGACCATATTTTATTTAAATCACGTGCTTACAACTCAATTTTAACCCTTAATAAAGTGCTAAAAGAGTCTAACCCTCATCAATGTCGTTTAGGTATTTGGTATGATGGAGAAGGGAAAAGACGTTTTGAAAATACCAATTCTTATGCAAAAATCACTCAACCACATGCTATTGTCCATACAAATGCAAATGAAAACCTTAGCTTCCTCGATGATGATGCATACAATACCGTTTTAAGTAATGCCGATGTTATTTTAGACAACTTTGAAGAGATGGAACAAGCTTCTGCACAACTCTTTACTCATATGGACTTAATGCTTAAAGAGTCTAAAGACACTTAGTCTTTAGATTCTTAACTATCCCACTCATCATATTTTGCATTGGCATGCTTGTCTTTTTTATAACGACGAGCATTTTTACTTTTATCTAGTTGATTAGAACCATAAAGTAAAGTCTCTTTAACATTTTCTATATCTTCTTGAGTATCTTTGTACGATATCATCTTTTTTACAAGCTGTTGTAAATCTTGAAGTTCACCCTTATATAAAGCTATCTCTTCTACACGATTTAAAAGTTTAAGAGCATTGTCTATCTTTTTATTAAAACCTTTTTGTGTTAACTCTGGTGTGTTTAAAAGGTAAGAAACTATACTTTTATGAAAACGCTCAAGTGCTCGAATATATCGAAGTCTTGAGGCATTATCTATCGCTTTTTGTGATGCTGCCATTGGAACCCTATTATTTATAAATTAATTGTATAATTATACACACAAAAATGGAGAATACTTTGAAAAACATCTTTTTTACACTTTTATTGCTATCTTCTGCTCTCTTTGCAGACCTGAAAAATGAATTTATTACACAAAAACTTGTAGATTCAAAAACACCTATTGTAGATATAAGAACTCCTAGCGAATGGAGAGAAACAGGGCTCTTAAAAAATGCCATCCCTATAATGTTCTTTAATGAACGCGGTGGATATGACCTCAATGCTTGGCTTAAAGAGCTCAATGCAAAGGTAGATACTTCAAAACCTTTTGCACTTATATGTCATACAGGAAACAGAACAGGAATGCTTGCACCTTATCTTGCTAAAGAGTTAGGCTACAAGGTTATCAACCTTAAGGGTGGTATGGACTACGCAATGCGTGGACTTAAGATAAAAACTTACAAATATATGAAATAATGCCCCCATTTATAAAATTTCTTTTTTTTCTTAGTGTTCGTATTATTCTTACATTAGCAGTGCTAAGTTTTATTATATTTTTATTGTGGGGTGCTTTATACCTTTTACTTGTGTAAACCTATAACTCTTTAACACCATAAACTTCAAAACGCCGTAGAATCTCTTGAGCATACGGTGTCATAGTTTGAGACTCTACCATACTTTGTTTATGTGCAAAAATATTTTCACCACTTTGCAAAATCGCTTTTGCCCAGTCAAGTTCTTCTCTTTTTACTTTATAAATCTCATTACTAAAAGAGATATGATTAGGGTGAATAATTGTCTTAGAAAAAAGCCCCTCTCTTAGATCGCGCTCCACATCTTTTATAAACCCCTCTTTATTTTCAAAACAGGGGTAAACGCCACCACTGACTGCAAAACCACTACTTTTAAAAAGAGCTAAAAACTCCCCTAACACAACATTTGTAACAGCATAATCAAATATACTAAGATTACAGTCGCGTTTCATACCAAGTTGTCTAAGCATATCTTCTAAACCAAAACGAATAAGCAAAATTTTCTCTTTATGCTCAACAAGCATCTCTTTAAGTCGTTTCAGTTTTTCTCTCTCAAAGAGTTCACAACCTTCAATGCTAGGCATTATATAAAAATCTCTTGTATGCAGGAGTTTCAAGTATGCATTAGCATTACTCAAGGAAAATTTTGGTAATACAAAACCATCAACTTTTTCTATACCCTCCATAGACAAAAGCTCTTTTAAAAATTTCACATCTTTTGGTCGTATAAAAAGGTGACACTCATTTTTTTCATAACTTTTTAAAAGTTTTATAATTTGCTCTTTGGCTTGTGGTAATTCTTTTGCATCTATACCATCTTCTGTATCTACAAGAACACTTTTAAGCTCCTTGTACTTTCTTTTACAAACAACATCAAAAAGATGTTTATGTGTTGCTGGTACAAAAAGAGTTGCCCCTAAATCTACATAATTCATAGCTTATAACTCCATTGTTATCATTCATTTTATTATATCAAAAAAGAGTATTATGCAATAATTATGCTACAATCTTATATATTCATTTTATAGGTGGTATTATTATGTTAGGATGTGAATGGCTTCAATATTATCTTTTTGCTTTAATCGCATTATTTTTAGTAAGTGTCTTTTTCAATTTGAAACAACGCCAAACTATTAAATCTACTCAACTACACGACTCTGCCCTTATTAAAAAAGCGTACTTTAACCCAATCACAGACTTACCAAATAAACAAAATCTAGAAATTATGATGGATGAACAGATTCATAGAGCACATAGACATAAAAAGAGCTTTGTTGTTGGTGTCGTTAAAATTTTAAACTACCACGATGTTTTGTTACGCTCTCGTGCTATTGGCGAAGAGTTTATTATTGAAGCAGCAACACGAATTTCGGAATCGCTTAGAGATGAAGATGTTGTAGCACATACAACAGAAAATGGTTTTGTTATTTTATATAACGAGTATTTAGAAGAAGACAACTCGAAAATCATCTTTGATAGAATCACAAATGTTTTTAAAGAAAGTTTTGAACTTAATGCCAAAACAATTCTCCATTTTAAAATATCTATAGGTAAATCAGTGTACCCAACAACTGCAACAACTAGTGAAACACTTATTAATGCTGCAACAAGAGAAGCTCTAAAAACCTAAAACATACTTTTATTTAATCTATTTTTGTGTATGATTTCACCATATAAAATATAAGGACATAGAGTGAGCATTTATAGAGAGTACGACATACGTGGCATTTACGAAAAAGAATTAAACGAGCAAAGTGTAACTCGTATAGGATATGCACTTGCATCTAAGATAGATGGCGAGTATGTGGCTGTTGGATATGATGCACGTTCACACTCCCCTATTTTGTTTGAATACCTTGTAGCAGGACTCAATGCTGGTGGGAAAAAAGTACTTGGTATGGGACTTGTTCCAACACCTGTAAACTACTTTACAAACTACCAAGATTGGGATGGAATTACACCCTCAGCTTCTGTAATGATTACAGGAAGCCACAATCCAAGTGAATACAACGGTTTTAAAATCACTGTAGATAAAGCTCCTTTCTTCTCTGAAGATATCTATGCACTTGGTCGTGAATGTGAAGCTATGGAGGGGATTCCAAAGGCTGAGAAACGCGATGTTACAGAGATAGATGCCGTTACTCGTTATGTAGACTTTTTAGTGAGTGAATTCCAACACCTCAAAGCGATGGATACACGCATCGTTTATGACTGTGGAAATGGTGTTGCTGGTGTTGTTACTGAAGATATTTTTTCAGCCTTAGAGTTAAAAACGAAAGGGCTTTATGTTGACCCTGATGGAACTTTCCCTAACCACCACCCAGACCCTTCAGAGGAGCATAACTTAGAAGATGTAAAAAAACTTCTCGCAACTGATGGTGACATCGCATTTGCTTATGATGGAGATGCAGATAGAATCGCTGTACTTACACACAAAAACAACATTAAGGGCGATATGATGGCTCTTCTTTACTCTATGAAGATGGATAAGCCGACAGTCATTGGTGAAGTGAAATGTTCTCAAGTGATGTACGATGAGCTGACTCGTCGCGGTGCAACTGCAATTATGTATAAAACTGGTCACTCAAACCTCAAAGTAAAAATGAAAGAAACAAATGCAGACCTTGCTTGTGAAGTAAGTGGTCATGTTTTCTTTAAAAACCGTTACTTTGGCTACGATGACGCTATCTATGCGACACTTCGTATGCTTGAGCTTATAGACGATGGAATTGACCTTGATGCAGAGCTTGCAAAACTTCCAAAAGTTTTTTCAACAGAAGAGATTAAAGTAAAAACAACAGAAGCAGAGAAATTTAAAATCATCAACAAAGTAAAAGAGTTACTCCAAACGCCACCAGATGGTTTTCCAGCCATAAAAGACATTATTGATGTTGATGGCGTTCGTATTAACTTTGAAAATGGTTGGGGGCTTGTTCGTGCAAGTAACACAAC
>Ga0256828_1000920_pt1 | contig 19050 bp, 19 predicted proteins | sample CV88metaG_FD_185993 | JGI IMG/M metagenome (GOLD analysis project Ga0256828, IMG submission 185993) | Hydrothermal vent microbial communities from East Pacific Rise, Pacific Ocean - CV88 | ecosystem: Environmental > Aquatic > Marine > Hydrothermal vents | place: Pacific Ocean: East Pacific Rise...
CTCTGTCATCATGTGCAGGAACAGCCATAACAGCACCACTACCATAGTCCATAAGAACAAAGTTAGCACACCATACAGGGATCTTTTTCTTTGTAAGTGGATGGATAACATCAAGTCCAAGAGAAAGACCAGATTTCTCTTTTTGTCTGTCAATAGATGAAGTGTTTTTCATAGCTTCAATCTCTTTGATAGCATCGTCACTTAAAAGTTTATTTTCAATCATATAAGTAATGATTGGATGTTCTGGTGCTAGAGCTGTATAACTTACTCCATAGATAGTATCTGGACGTGTAGTAAAAACATCAAAACTATCAAATTTTTGGTTGAGTTTTGCATAAGAATCTTCATCAAAAGATAAATCAAAAGCAAGACCATTTGATTTGCCTATCCAGTTTTCTTGCATAGTTAGAACTTGTTTTGGCCACCCATTTTCTAACTTCTTTAGGTCACTTAAAAGTTCATCAGCATAAGCTGTAATTTTAAAGTAGTATTGATTCATCTCTTTTTTAACGATAGGTGTATCACATCGCCAACAACATCCATCAACTACCTGTTCATTAGCAAGAACAGTTTGATCGTGAGGACACCAGTTAAGCATCCCTTTTTCACGATAGAGAAGCCCTTTGTTAAACATATCTATAATGAAACCTTGCTCAAACTTTGTATAAAGTTCATCACTTGTTGCAAGCTCTCTTTTTCTTGAAAATGAAAAACCTAAAGAGTAAAACTCATTTTTCATATAGTCTATGTTGTCATAAGTCCAAGATTTTGGATGACTTCCATTTTTGATAGCAGCATTTTCAGCAGGCATACCAAAACTGTCAAAACCGATAGGGTGTAGTACATTTTTACCCTGTTGTCTATGGTATCTTGCAAAAGCATCACTAATAGAGTAGTTTCTTACATGCCCCATATGAAGTCTTCCACTTGGGAAAGGGAACATAGAAAGAATATACTTTTTCTCCTGTGTCATATCTTCACTTGGTTCAAAGCTTTCATGCTCTTTCCAATAGTTTTGCCATTTTTGCTCTATCTGTTGTGCGTTATATTCCAATTCTGTTTTCCTCTAAAAAAATTAATACTCTTCGTGTGTTTTGGAACTCTCTATATAAACAAGTCCCATTGAAAAAATGTTTGCTATTAAAGCACCGATAGCCAAAGCTATAGCCCAAGAGTCATTATGAATCACAACTAAGAAAATAAAAGATGGGATAAGGTGTAAATCAGCAACAAGAGAAGAAGCTAAAAGCTCAGCTGAAAGTAGATTTCGAACCCCTATTTTTAAAATAGTTGAGATAAGATTTACACTCGCTGCAATAAAAAGCGAAATAGCATTGTTTTCATATAAAAAACCTGCAATTGATGTAAGACTCATCAATGAGAAAAATACATAAATAACTTTACCCCAATCCATTACATTACTCCTGATTCAAATTGTGCACGCATACGCTCTTTTTCAGCTTCTCTTTTTGCTTTCTCAGCAAGTTTTGCATGGTATTTTTTTACATCAAAACCAAAAAGCATAAGGATTGGTGAAGCTACGAAAATAGATGAGTAAGTACCAACAACAATACCCACTAAAAGTGTAAATGCAAATGCATGAATAATCTCACCACCAAACATGAAAAGGGTAAAGACCACGAAGAAAGTTGTTAATGAAGTCAGTGTTGTTCTTGCAAGTGTTCTTGTGATAGATTCATTAATAATTTCAGAAAGAACAACATTTTTAGACTTCACAATCCCTTCACGAATACGGTCAAAAACAATGATAGTATCATTGAGTGAATACCCAAGTAGTGTTAAAATAGCTGCGAGAACATCAAGGTTCACATCTATTTGAAAAAGTGCTACAGCACCCATTGCTATAGAAACATCATGTACAAGTGCCGCAATAGAAGCTACTGCAAAACGCCATTCAAATCGAAATGCTACATAAATTAAGATAGCCCCAACAGAAAGTAAAAGAGCCATAAGACCTTTCTCTTTAAGTTCACTTCCCACTTTTGGTCCAACGATATCAACTCTACGAATAGTAAAGTTACCCGTGCCTTTAAGAGCTTCTCTTGTAACATCACCTATATCTTGTGTAACATTACCTGTTGTTGTTTTCATACGAATAACAACTTCATCAGGAGAGCCAAACTCTGTGATAGATGCACCATCAAAGAGTTTGTTTGTTTTAAGTTTTTCACGCATCTTTTCAATAGGTGCTTTTTGGTCATACTTTACTTGAACTATAGTACCACCAGCAAAGTCAATTCCGTAATTAAGCCCTTTTGTTGCCAAAAGAATATATGAAAAAAGAATAAGTGCTATGGAAATACTCATCGCAATTTTTGATTTGCCCATAAAATCAAATGGGTGTTTATATTTGAAAAATTCCATAATTATCCTTTGATTCCAAACCAGAAACGGTAGTCTTTATTTGTTTTCATTTTTGATTCTAACATTTGGTATATACCGTGTGTTCCAAGAATTGCTGTAAGCATAGAAGCTAAAATACCTATACTCATCGTAATAGCAAACCCTTTAATAGCACCTGTACCATAAACATAAAGCACTACAGAAGCGATAAGTGTTGTGATGTTGGCATCTAAAATAGCAGTCATAGCATTAGCATAACCATCTTCTATAGCTTTATGCATAGATTTACCCTCATAGATGAGTTCTCTTATTCTCTCGGTAATGATAACATTGGCATCAACAGCCATACCAACTGTCAGGACAATACCTGCCATACCTGGAAGTGTAAGTGTTGCACCAAAGAGGCTCATAACAGCTAAAAGAAGGAGTAAATTGGCAATTAGAGCAATATTGGCAATAACACCAGCCATACGGTAGTAAACAACCATAAATGCGATAACTAAAACAAAACCACCAATAAGTGCAACCATAGAAGCTTTGATAGAATCAGCTCCAAGACTTGGTCCTACTGAGCGTTTTTCCATAAGGTAAATAGGCGCTAGAAGGGCACCTGAACGCAATGCTATAGCTAAATCTTTTGCTTCAAGGACTGTATAGTTACCAGAGATTTGTCCCGCACCACCACCGATACGTTCGTTAATATTTGGAGCAGAAAATACTTTACCATCAAGTACAATAGCGAGTCTTTTTCCTACATTTTTTCCAGTGAAGTCACCAAAAATATCAGCACCTTCAGCATTGAGTTTAAAGTCAATAACAGGACGGTTGTTTTTATCAAAACCAACATTAGCTCCTGTAAGCATACTTCCATCTAAAATAGGAATTTCATGTACAAGATATTTGATTTTTGGATTTTTTGCATCAGGAAGAATAACATCGCCATATGCAGCAGCATCTGCTGGACTCATGTTATATACTCTTGCATTTCTATCTTCATCAACAGCCATAAGCTCAAGTTTTGCAGCACGACTTATAAGCTCTCTTGCACGTTGTTCCTCTTGAGGTGTTTTGATACCAGCAAGTTCAACAAGAATTTTGTCTTTTCCCTGTTTTGCTACGATTGGTTCAGAGAGTCCAAACTGGTCAAGTCTGTTTCTGATTGTTTCGATAGCTTGAGAAATAGCGTGTTGTTTGATTTTTTCTATCTCTTTTGGTGTGAAAGAAACAGTAATATTTGTTCCATTTTGAGATACCTGAGCACCTTCAATATGTTTGAGAAATTCATTGAATTTTGGGAGTTCATCACTATCTAAAACTTCAAATGAAACACTGTTTTTATTAAAAGTGAGTCCATCAATAAGAATCTCATTTTTCTCAGCGAAATGTTTAATGCTAGCAGCGATAGATTTTATACGAGATGTGATAGCTTCGTCAGTTTTAACACCTAAAAGCATATGAAGACCACCTTGAAGGTCAAGGCCTAGAGTTATTTTTTTCCCACCTTCGGTTTGTAAAAGAGATGGTACCGAAAAAACGATACCAAATACGATTGCTAAAGCGAAAATGACTATACGGTAATTAAGCTTCATCCTCGTACTTCTTTGCAATGGAATCTTTTGTGATTTTTACAATCGTATCATCATTCATTTTTACAGAAAGAATATTTTCTTCTACTTTATGAACAACAACGATGAAACCACCATTAGTGATAACTTTATCACCTTTTTTAAGAGCTTCTAACATCTCTTTTTTAGCTTGTGCTTCTTTTTGTTGTGGACGAATAATCACAAAATACATGATTGCGACTAAAAATATAAACGGTAACAGTTGTGAGATAATTTCCATACTCTTTACTTCCTTATGTTAATAAAATTGCAAGGATTATACAAAACTTATACTAACATAGCGATAAATTGAGTACAATTTCAGTATGAAAAAATATAGAAATGACTTTTTACTTGCTTTGGCTACTGCTGTTTTTATGAGCGCTTTTATCTATCTTGGAGCTTATGATATCACACTACCTCTGTTAAACTCTGTGTGTGCACTTGGTGCGCTTGGGCTTTTTCTTTACATTCCAAAACGTGCAGTACTTATAGCTGGTTTTTTAATAGGACTTTTTTGGTTTTACTGGATAGGTTATAGTTTTAAATACCAAGGTGTAGGCTATATGACACCTATAGTGACCGTAGGGTTTGGTTTTATATACCTTTTGTTTTTTGCCCCTTTGGCACTAACTAACAAGCCTTATATTCGTGCCATTTTACTGTTTGGTTTGAGTTTTGTAGAACCTTTTGATTGGAACTGGATGAAAATAGAGTTGCTATTTGTAGATAGCTATTTTGGTATTTATAAGTATCAGTTGGCAATTATTCTTACTGCACTTGCTTTGCCTTCATTAGTGAAAGAACAAAAGTATAAATTAGTTCCTTTAGCATTACTTCTATTTGCATTGCAATGGCATTATAAACAACCACCTTTGGCCCCTCTTAAAATCAAACTTGTCCAAACAGATGTTCCTCAAGAGAAAAAATGGCTCTATAGTGAGCTGTATCCAACGATAGCAATGATTTTTCAAGAGATTCAAAAAGCACGAGATGAAAAATACGATGTTATTGTTTTACCTGAGTCTGTTTTTCCTTTGTTTATGAACAAAAACCCTAAGTTACAAAAACAATTAGAAGAGCTTTCTCATAATATTGCTATTGTCACAGGAACCCTTTATCGTAAAGATGGTTTAAACTATAACGTAACATATACTTTTGATGATGGGAAGGTTCAAATTGCGAAAAAACTTGTACTTGTTCCTTTTGGTGAGTATATTCCTCTCCCAAAATTTGCTCAAAAATTTATAAATGATACATTTTTTAGTGGAGCAAGTGATTTTGTAACTGCAAAACATCCGACAGATATTTTTCTTAAAGGGGTTAAGTTTCGTAATGCAATTTGTTATGAAGCGACATGTGATGAAGTGTATGCTGGTGATGTGAAGTATGTGATAGCTGTGAGTAATAATGCGTGGTTTATCCCATCAATAGAACCCACACTGCAAAGAATACTGATGAAGTTTTATGCGAGAAAATATGGTGTTATTATTTACCATAGTGCAAATGCAGCGGGGACAGGAGTTGTTTTTTAACCCCTGTATTTTTATTTTATACTCTGTGAAGTGAAAGTAGGTAATGCACAACATTATCTACAAACGCATCATGTTTTCTCTCTTTTAGGTAAGCGATGTAGAAGTTTCTTAAAATTTTATGATTTTTTAAACGACCCTCATAAAGTCTTCCATTTTCAATTTCATGTTTAACTACATGACGAGACATGATAGAAACAAGAGGTCTTTCTGAATTTGGATCAGCATTCATAATTGTTTCTTTAATAGCTGTTGGTGAAGCAAGTACACCAAGAACATTAAAGTTATTACACTGAACACCTATCTCTTCAAAAGTTTCAGCTGTAAGACGTCTTGTGTGTGAATCTTCATTTCTACAAATCCAGTCAAATTCAAAAAGGTCTTCTGCATTAAGGTGCTTTTTAATAGGTTGGTTAGAAAAAACAACAAGTTCATCTTCAACCCACTCTCTATACACAATGCCATCACGAAAGACAGGAGATTCTATAAGTGCAACATCAATTTTTTTGTCTTCAAGTTGCTCTATAATGTTTGAAGAAACATCAACGTTTAAAAATACTTCGTTATCTATACGTTTTTTGATTTCACTAAGATAGTTAGGTAAAACATAGTTACCAATAGCAAAAGAAGCACCCATAACAAAAGTAAACTCTTTGTTGATAATTTTTAAAAGTTCTTTTTCAGAGTTTTGAATAGCTTTTTCAAGTTTTGTAGCGATTCTGTAGAGGTCTTCTCCCTCTTTTGTTAAGATAATACCGTTTTTCTTTCTATCTACAATTTTTGTATCGAGATAGTCTTCTATAAATTTGATTTGTTGTGTTACAGCAGGTTGAGAGATACCGAGTTTTGCTGATGCTTTAGAGAAACTTTTCTCTTTTATGACCATCAAAAAAGTCTGTAATTTAGCAAAATCTTTTAACATAATAATTCCTATAAGTAAAAATAATGATAAAATTATAACTCATAATTATAATTATTGCAATAGTTTTGTAATAATTTTAGTTTTTTTTGTTATAATAATACTATCTTATAAAGATTGTGGATAAAAATGGAAAAGATACTTGGGAAATTAAATGACTCGCAAAGGTGTGCAGTAGAATGCACAGAAGGACCTGTTTTGATTTTAGCAGGAGCAGGGAGTGGGAAAACTACAACTATCGTTTCTCGTTTAGCTTACTTGATAGAGGTGCTTGGAATTCCTGCATCAAACACTTTAACACTTACTTTTACAAACAAAGCTGCCAAAGAGATGAAAGAACGCTCGATGGCGATGATAGAGCATGCACAGTATCCACCACTTCTTTGTACTTTCCATAAATTTGGTCTTTTGTTTTTAAAATTTAATATCCACCTTCTTGGTAGAAAAAATAATTTTGTTGTGATAGATACAGATGATAAAAAGAAAATTATCAAAAAAATCAATGCAGATCTTCCAACACCACTCATAGCAAGTGAGATTTCTCGTTATAAAAACTCTTTGATGTCTCCTGATGATGCCTATAAACAAGCAGAGCTTTTTCAGTACAAACAGATAGCTGAGGTGTTTGGAGAGTATGAGAAGTATCTTGCTGAAAATAATCTTGTTGATTTTGATGACTTGATAGCACTTACCTATAAGCTCTTAGATGAACATCCACAACTCGCAAAAGAGACCTCTGAGAGATACCAGTACATTATGATTGATGAGTATCAAGATACGAATGAACTCCAACTTAAACTGCTTCAAAAACTTTGTACAACACATAACAATATTTGTGTTGTGGGGGATGATGACCAGAGTATTTATGGATGGCGTGGTGCACATATTCGTAATATTATGGAGTTTGATGAAGATTTTGTGGGGGCAAAGATTTTTAAGCTTGAAGAGAACTATCGTTCCCGTTCCCCTATACTAAAAGTTGCCAATGCTCTTATCGAACATAACCGTTCACGCCTTGGGAAAAAGTTGCTCTCTACACGAGGGGAGGGGGAAGATGTTGCTACACTTAATTGTAACGATGAAAATGAGGAAGCAAGAAAAATAGCTATCAAAATCCAAAAACTTTTAGATAAAGGTGTGAGTGCAAAAGAGATAGCAATTTTATACCGTGTGAATGTACTTTCCCGTTCTATCGAGGAGGGGCTTAACCGTGCAGGTATAGGGTATAAGCTTGTTGGTGGACTTCGTTTTTATGATAGAGCTGAAGTAAAAGACCTTATCTCTTACATTCGTGTTGTGGCAAATAACCATGATGATTTTTCTCTTAAACGCATCATCAACAAACCAAAAAGAGGTTTGGGAAAAGCAAGTCTTGATAAAATTGAACTTGCAGCACATGCAAGAGGAACCTCTATGTTTGCTTACTTAAAAGAAGCGACACCAGAAGAGCTTGTAGCATTGGTGAAGAAAAAAAATGCAGCAACACTCAAGCAGTTTGTTGCTGATATTGAAAAAGTAGCACACATAGCTGAGGAATCTACTTATGAGTTTATAGATGCTTTAGAGGAGACTTTTGCACTGAAAACTATCTATGCAAATACGCAAGATGCACAGGAGAAAGAGCTTAATATTGATGAATTTTACGGTTTGTTTCGTGATTTTGTGAAAAATCATCCTGAGTCTACTTTAGATGAGTTTTTAAATGAGCTTACACTTCAAAGTGACCAAGACCAAGTGGAGGGTGAAGCTATCTATATGATGAGTATTCACGCTTCCAAAGGTTTAGAGTTTGAGCATGTTTTTGTTATAGGTATGGAAGAGGGATTTTTACCTCTTATTGGTGATGGAAGTGACTTGGAGGAGGAACGCCGTTTAGGATATGTTGCATTTACCCGTGCCAAAGAGAGTTTAACACTCTCTCACGCTGCAAGTCGTTTTTACAAAGGGCGAAGAAGTGATTTGATAAAGAGTCGTTTTTTTAATGAAGCAGGTTTATGTGATGGCTCTTTGATAGTGGAGAAAAATACAGCTTTTAAAAAGGGTGACTTGGTACGACATAAAATCTTTGGTACAGGTCGCGTGAATGGTGTGAGTAAAACAGGAAGGGAGTTTAAACTCCAAATCAATTTTGGTGGTACAAAAAGAGATATTTTAGCCTCTTTTGTGGAGCGATTATGAATCGTCTTTTTGTTGCATACAAACCTACAGGGATAGGTTCAAACAAGTTTCTTTATACACTCAAACGAAAGTATAACGATAAAAAAGCTGGTTTTGCAGGGACACTTGACCCTTTTGCAAAAGGGGTGCTGCTTGTTGGTTTTGGAAGCCACACCAAATTGTTTCGTTTTTTAAACAAAACACCAAAAAAATATAGAGCAACTTTATGGCTTGGAGCGTGTAGTGATTCGCTTGATATTGATATGGTTGAAAAAGTAGAGATTGTAAAACCTGTAGAGGAGAAAGAACTCTTACATGTAATCAAATCACTAGAGGGAGATTTAGCGTATAAACCCCCTATTTTTAGTGCAAAACGCATCAATGGTGAACGAGCTTATGATTTGGCACGAAGAGGGGAAAAGGTAGAGCTTAATACTATCCATTCTCACATTTACGAGATGAAACTTTTGCACTACTGCCACCCTTTTGTAACTTTTGAAGCGACCGTAAGTGAGGGGACTTACATCCGTTCACTAGGTCGTATGATAGCGCAAAAACTTGGGTTTGAGTGTGGGAGTTTGAGTATGTTAGAGAGGCTTAATGAGGGGCAGTTTTTTTATGAGAATGAGAAAGCTCTTGATATTAAAAAGTCACTCAATATCCCTCAAAACTTTTATCTTGGCAATCAGGAAAATGTTGATTTTGGAAGAGTTCTTGCTTTGGAAGATTTTAAGATACAAGATGAAGGCACTTACTGGTTAGATAACGGAGCAACTATTTCTGTTATCACCATTAAAGATGATAAAGTAAAATATGAACTAGGGAGAATTGAATGTTAGTACTTTCAAGAAAAAAAGATGAGTCTATCGTTATTGGTGATAACATTATTGTTAAGGTGATTTCTGTTGAAAATGGAACAGTGAAGCTCGGTATAGAAGCTCCTCGTGATGTAAGTATCATTAGAAATGAGCTTATAGAAGAGGTAACAGCGATGAATAAAGCAGCCGTAAAAGAAACAACACAAGAGGAGAGAGACTCTCTAAGTGAGATGTTTTCAAAGTGATGCAAAGTTATAAAGCGTATGCCAAAGTCAATATCTTTTTAAAAATAACAGGTACTCGTGGCAATTACCATGAGATTATCTCCCGTTTTATGAGGGTAGAGGGGCTTTATGATACTCTTAGTTTTGTTTCAAAACAAGAAGTTAGCAATGATTTTGAGATTGTGGGAAGCTTTACATGTACAACACAACAAAACACAATTTACAAAGCATATAAGGCTTTGTGTGAGAAACTAGAAGATGCAACACCTTTAAAAAATCATATGCGAAACTACGCCATAAAAGTAGAGAAAAAGATTCCTGCTTTTGCTGGTTTAGGTGGTGGTAGTAGTGATGCTGCGACATTTTTGCATATGTGTAATGATCTACTCTCTTTAGATTTAAGTGTTGATGAACTTGCAGAAGTGGGCTTACATGTAGGGGCTGATGTTCCTTTCTTTGTCTATGGTTATAAGAGTGCCAATGTAAGTGGAATAGGGGAGATTGTAGAGCCTTTTGAGGAGGAACTTTTAGCGATAGAAACCTATACTCCAAAGGTTGAGATAAGTACACCAAAAGTGTATAGTATCTATAGAAAAGATTTTTTTCATCCTATAGATGAGGTAACAACACAAAAACTCAAAAACACCTCTTCAGCTGAAGTGTTGGCACACTACAGTGCACAAGAAGCAAACGACTTGTTCGCTCCAGCACTACAAGGTTATCCTGAACTCAAGCAGTACTATAAAGAGGGGTACTTCTTTAGTGGAAGTGGCAGTAGTTTTTTTAAAGTGAAAGGAAAATAATGGGTGAGACGATAGCAAAAAACAAAAAAGCGTATCATGATTATTTTATAGAGGAAAAATTTGAAGCTGGTTTGGTACTTACTGGAAGTGAAGTGAAGGGGCTTCGTGCAAAAAGGGTGAATCTAAAAGACAGTTTTATCCGTTTTGTAAAAGATGAGCCCTTTTTATTTAACGCACATATTGGTCGACTCGACACAACGCACTACTACTATGGGCATGAGGAGAGAGGTGCACGAAAGTTATTGCTTCATAAAAAAGAGATAGCAAAACTAAGAAAAGCTGTTGAGCGAGATGGCTATACTATAGTTCCTTTGCAAATCTATTTTAACCATAGAAACTTGGCAAAACTTCAAATTGCTATAGCGAAAGGGAAACAGCTTCATGATAAACGCCATGCGCTCAAAGAGAAAGATCAAAAGCGCGATATTGCACGAGCGATGAAAGAGTATTGATGGGGCGTTTTTTTCTTTTTGGTATTTTATATGCATCTGTTTCTTTTGCATTGGAATATCAAATAACACCAAAAGTTGCAAATGGCACAACAGCTGTTGTTTCAGTAGAAGAGGATGGGCGTAGTGTGTGTACCAAGGTGGAATACAAAGGTGTTAATTACCCTTTGTTCTTGAAAAAGGAAACGACACAAAAATATGCTTTTATACCAGTAAGTTATTATGAAAAAAAATCAGCTCAGGAGATGAAGCTTATATGTACAGAAAATCAAGAGGAAAAACAATATATTTTATCTTTTGATATCGTAGATGGAGAATATGCTAAAGAAAATATACATGTAAGTAACAATAAAGTACATCCGAAAGCTAAAAAAGTACAACAAAGAATTTCATCTGAGTATAAAGAAGCGATGAAAATTTACCATACACATACCCCTTACCTTTATATAAAGGAGCCTTTTACTCTCCCTTTAGACTCGAAAATAACAAGTGATTTTGGAAAGGCAAGAGTGTATAACAACACTTTAAAAGGGTATCACAGCGGTACTGATTTTCGTGCTCAGGTAGGCACACCAATTGATGCAAGTAATGCTGGAAAGGTAGTGCTTGTCAAGAAACGATTCTATTCTGGTGGTACGGTGCTTATAGACCATGGTGAAGGAATATATACATGCTATTTTCATCTAAGTAAGTTTTTAGTTAAAGAGGGTGATATGGTACGTAAAAATCAAGTGATAGGTTTAAGTGGAAAAAGTGGACGGGTAACTGGACCACATCTTCACTTTTCGGCAAGAGTAGATGGTGTGCAGGTTGACCCTCTACAACTTATACATGTAATGAATACTACATTATTTAAGGAAGAGAAACAATGACATTATTTCAACTTTTGATGCTTGGTGCATCAGCATTTTTTGCTTTTAAAATTTATGAACATATACAAACACTCCAAGACCCACAAGAGGGTGAAGAAAACAAAGAGGAGAGTCATAATGATATCGTCGCGTATCTTGTGCAAGAAGCTGATGAAAAGATGCAAGAGGGGGATTTTTTTCGTGCTTTGACTATTTACAGCGAAGCAAACTACAAAGAGCCTAACAACCCTGAAACACTTTTTAAGATGGGTTATGCTTTGATGCAACAAGATAGAGATGATGAAGCCTTAGAGTATCTTAAAGAAGCCGTAGAATTAGATAAAAATGACACTTTTATCCATCAGGCACTTGCAAGTGTGTATAGAAAACTTGGTGAATATGAAAGTGCACGTAACCATTTGAATGTTTCTCTTGCTCTTGATAGCTCTAATCCTATTACTTATTATAATTATGGAAATCTACTTGTAGATATGAAAGAGTATGAAGAAGCAAAAGAGATGTATGAAAAAGCATTAGAGCTTGATGGTGATTTTAAAGAAGCACAAGAGGAGCTTGCAAAACTAGAGGAGAAGCTTAATGAAAATAGCTGATATTTATGCACATTTAAATCAACTTTCCCCTTTTGAACTTCAAGAATCTTGGGATAACTCTGGACTAATAGTTGGAACGATGCAACAAGAGGTGAAAACTATCGCTTTGAGTATAGATGTTGATGAGGAACTTCTTGAAAGTTTGGAGGAGGGGACACTTCTTATTACACACCATCCTCTTATATTTGGTGGATTAAAGCAGCTTGATTTTAATGCATACCCTGCAAATCTTTTGCAAATTATGGTGCAAAAAAATATTACAAATATTGCGATGCATACCAATTTTGACCAAACACATCTTAATGATTATGTTGTTTCTGAAGTACTTGGTTATACAACAATAAAAAAAGATGGATTTGTAAATTATTTTGAAGTTGATGAAGATTTTGATAGCTTTGCTGCAAAAGTAGCTGATGCTTTTGGACTCTTACATGTAAGGTGTGTCCAAGCACATCGAAAAATCTCAAAAGTAGCCTTGACAACGGGGAGTGGATGCTCTTTGATGCGAGGTTTAGATGCTGATTGTTTCTTAACTGGTGATATTAAATATCACGATGCGATGGAAGCAAAAAGCTTAAATTTATCTTTAATAGACATCGGACATTATGAAAGTGAACACTTTTTTGGACAAATATTAGAGAAACATTTGAAAAATTTAGGTTTAAAAGTTATAATTGCACAATCGAAAAACCCATTTACAATTAAATATCCAAAGGACACCAATGAATAAGCACCTAAAGCAACTTATCGACTTATCTATCATAGATAAAGAGATTGATGCATTTGAGCCTCAGATAGAAGAAGCGAACTCAAAATATGAAGCAGCACTTGCAAAAACAAAAAGTATAGAAGCTGATATAGAAAACTTAACACAAGAGATACAAGAAGAGGAAGCAAAAAAAGCAAAAAATGAACTTCACCTTCAAGAACTTTCTCAAAAACTTGAAGAGATTGCAAAAAAATCTTCTGAAGTAAAAACAGAAAGAGAGATGAAATCACTTCAACTTGAAGAAGAGATAGCAAAAGAGCAAATCACTTTTGCAAATGAAGAGATTGCACGTCTTGAAAAAATTATAGAAGCAAAAAAAGAGCAAATTGAAGCTGCAAAAGCTTCTTTAGAAGAGCTCAATGCTAAGCTTGAAACTGTGAAAGCTGAAGTTGATGCACAACTTGCAAAAATTAATGAAGAGAGACAAGAAGTTTTCAAAAGAAAAGAGAAACTTCTTGCAGAGATTAACCAAAAAGGTCTCGCTTTCTATCAGAAAATTCGTCGATGGGCAAAAAATACAACTGTGGTGCCAGTTGAAGATCAAGCATGTATGGGATGTCATATTGTTATAGGCGATAAAGTCTATGCTGATGTTATTCGTGGTGAAGATATTACAACTTGTCCACATTGTGGTCGTATTCTTTATGTGAAAGCTCACGAAGAGTAGGACTTTTTGCTTTTTAGCATTTTCTACTACTTTATAAGTGTAGTGCTCTTTGTAGTAGCACTACCACTTTTAGTTTTTCTCTCTTTTAAACCTAAGTATAAACAGTCAATTCCTGCAAGATTTTTTCTTTTTAAAAACCCTAAGTTTAAACAAAAACAAGCCCTTTGGTTTCATGTATGTTCATTTGGTGAGTCTGTAGCACTAGCACCAATTATAGAAGCACTTCATATTGATAAGATAAACATTACAACTATAACTCAAACAGGTTATGAGAGAGCACAAAAGTATAATGCCCAAGTACGTTATTTGCCTTATGAGATGTTTTTACCTTTTTGGATGCAGCCACAAAAAGTACTTGTTGTTCTTGAAGCAGAGTTTTGGTTTATGCTCTTTTTTATTGCAAAACTACAAGGTTCAAAGATTGTTTTATTAAATGCAAGAATCGCAGATAAAAGTGTTGATAGCTATATGAAGTATAGTTGGTTTTATAAAAAGATGCTTGTACATGTAGATATGATTTTTGCACAAAGTGAAGTGGATAAAAACAGATTTTTAGCTCTTGGAGCAAAACATATAGAAGTGGTTGGCAATATAAAACTTGCAGGTAAAATCACTGCTACGCATAACTATGAAAAACCAAAGAGTGAAGTGGTTGTTGCAGGGAGTACCCATGAGGGGGAAGAGATTTTAGTTCTTGATGCGTTTATGGAATATAGAAAAACACATAATGCACATCTCATTGTGGTTCCTCGTCATCCTGAGCGTTTTGATGAGGTATATACCCTTATGCAAAAATATGCACAAGAGCATAATCTAACATTAACACGATTTTCACAAGAGAAAAATTTTGGTGCAGATTTGGTACTTGTTGATATGATGGGTGAGCTCAATAATATCTATAATATAGCAGATATAGCACTTCTTGGAGGTGCATTTAATGATAATGTAGGGGGACATAACCCACTTGAACCAGCATATTTTGGATGTAAGATTATTACAGGTGAGCATTTCTTTCATCAAAAAGAGCTTTTTCGTTATGTACACCATGTACAGTATGTAAAGAGTGATGCTCAAAGTATTGTAAATGCACTAGAAAAAGCAGCAATGCTGCCGCCATCAAAAGTAGATGAAAAAATAAACTTAGAAAAAGTGATAGAAACACTAGAAAACTATATGAAATAAAGGAAAAAAGTATGGCAACAGAAAAAGCGTACAAATTAGTAGCAAAACAAGAGGGTATATCAAACTCTCAAGCAAAATCTATGATAGACAGAGGTTTGGTCTATGTAGGAAACAAAAAAGTGATGATAGCACGTGGTGAAATCGATGATAGAACAGTTTTTCGTATCATTAAAATTGAAAAGCCAAAAATCATTTTTGAAAATGATGATATTGTTGTAGTTGATAAGCCTGCATATGTTAATTCTGATGAGATTGAAAGACAGTTTAAAGGTTCACAACTATTGCATAGACTTGACCGTGAAACAAGTGGTGTTTTAATGCTTGTAAAAAATGAGGAGTTTCGTACAAAAGCGATAAAAGAGTTTGCACAAGATAAGGTTTATAAAGAATATATAGCATGGTTAGAAGGTGTTATGAGTGAGCCTATTGAAGTTGATAAACCAATTCTGACACAAAAGAAAAACAACAAGGCGTATTCAAACGTTTCTCCTAAAGGAAAACCTGCAAGAACAGAATTTTTTCCTGATATTGTGAGTGCGAAAAAAACAAAAGCTAAGGTGATTATTCATAATGGACGTACACACCAAATTAGAGTACATGCACGTTATATAGACCATTCAATCATTGGTGATGAGCAGTATGGTGGAAGACGTGCAAAACGGGTTATGTTACATGCTCACAAAGTCCGTTTGCTTGGAATGGAGTTCGTTGCTCCTGAACCGAAAAGTTTTATCACTTTTGAATAGAATGACAAAACTTTATGTTTAGTTTAATCATAATCGCTATAGAATTGAGTATATGAGAAATAAAGAGGCTTCAGATGTCATTTAGGGTACGGTTATTTTTTATTTTCTTGGTATATGGTTTACTTCTTGCTGCCATTGCAACTGTACTTGTAAGTAACATCAACAAAGAGGTTGTTGAAAAAGAGAGTCTCAAGAATGCCCATCTTTATGCTAAAGAGATAAAAAGTGATTTTTATTATTATATCAGGAACTCTAAGGCTATTCTCAATTCTCTTCGTGAGTCTAGTATCTTTCAAAGAAGTTTTGAAAATGCTAAAGGACTAGAAGATGCGAGAGCCCTTTTCTTAGATATAGCAAGAACTTCTCCAAATATTATGCAACTTCGCTATATAGATGTGAATGGAGATGAGATTATTCGCATTGAAAGAAATAATCTTAATCAAGAAGCGTATGCTACAGATGCAAAATACTTACAAAACAAGCGAAATCGTTACTATTTTAAAGAGATTCAAACACTTCGTTCTGGAAATTATTGGTTCTCAAATTTAGATTTAAATATTGAACATGGATCTATTGAAGAGCCTATCAAGCCTGTACTTCGTATGGGGACTCCTTACTTTTATAAAGGGGAGAAAAAAGGTATTTTAATTATCAATATTTTTATGAGTGGTTTTTTACAAAGAGTAGTTGCAAGTGATATCTATAATATCTACCTTTTAGATAAAGACAACTATATTCTTGTAAATACTAAACATACTAATGAGTGGAGTAAATACTTACATACACAAACGAATCGCCATAAAAAATTTAACCCTCAAGATGATTTATATGCTGAAGTAGATTTAGATTTGAAAAATGGTGAGGGGCTTAAAGTTGTTGTGGTTCCTGATAGTAAATATATTCAAGCTGAAACAAAAGCAGGTATCTATAAATTTTTAGGTGTTGTACTTATTGTTTTATTTCTTTCTTTTCCACTTTCTTACATTATGTCTATGCTTCCAGCAAAGTTAAAATCAAAAGTTGATGAACTTAATGAAAAACTAGAAAAAGAGGCTGGGGAGAGAGAAGTTTTACTCTCTTTATTTGATAATAGTAATGCTGTTTTATTTAAGTGGAACAATGACCCTGAATGGAGTGTAAGTTTTGTATCTCGAAGTATAGAAAATCTTTTACATTATTCTCAAGAAGATTTTGCAACAAATAAAGTTCCTTATGCTAGTTGTATTCATAAAGATGATTTGGCAAGGGTACAAAAAGAGGTTCAAGATGCTATTGAATCTAAAGTATATTTTTTTAGACATCAACCTTATAGGGTGTTGACTAAAGAACAAGATGTGAAATGGATTTTAGACAATACGGTTATAGTAAGAAATAATGAAGGTGATATTATTAACTTTGTTGGTTACTTAACTGAGATAACAGATTTAAAAAGAAAAGAATTAGAACTAGAAAATTTAGCAAGAATAGATCAACTTACAGGTATATACAATAGACTTCATTTGGATGAGGTTTTACTTTCTCAGTATTATCGTTTTAATCGTTACTCAGAAGAATGCAGTATTATTTTAGTAGATATAGATTTTTTTAAAGAAGTTAATGATAGTTACGGACATTTAGTAGGTGATAAAGTTCTGCAAAGTTTTGCAAAACTCTTGAAAAACTCTTTAAGAAGTGATGATATTATTGGTCGATGGGGTGGAGAGGAGTTTTTAATAGTTCTTCCTCATACTTCTTTACAACAAGCAGCCTTTTTAGCAGAAAAACTTTGTAAAAAAATTGCAGAATATGATTTTGAAACAGTAGGACATAAAACAGCTTCTTTTGGTGTGGCGACATTTACTCATGGTAAAAGTATAGAACAGTGTGTTGATATGGCAGATGAGGCACTTTATGAAGCAAAAAGAGCTGGGAGAAACCAAGTAAAAGTAGCAAAGTAAAAGCAATCATAAAGCAAAAATAGGCTAGTATTGCGTACTTTTTACAGGAGCTTACATGTTTGGTACATTAACAGATTCATTTACAAATGCTATAAAAAAGATTCGTTTTCACGACGATGATAAAGCACTCACAAAAGCACTCAATGAACTCAAAAAGAATCTCTTAAAAGCTGATGTAAACCATAAAGTTGTTAAAGAACTTATCTCTAAAGTACAACTTCGTACTAAAGAAAAAGGGATAGGAAAAGATCAGTTTTTAGAAGCGATGCGTGAAACATTGCACGAACTTTTAGAAGTTGGTGGTAACAAAGGTTTTGTTTTTGCTCCAAACCCTCCTACTGTTATACTTATGACAGGTCTTCAAGGAAGTGGTAAAACAACAACTACGGGTAAACTTGCACTTTATTTGAAAAACAAACAAAAGAAAGTACTTATAGTTGCAGCCGATTTACAACGTTTGGCAGCTGTTGAGCAACTTCGTCAAATCACACAACAAATAGATGTAGAACTTTATGAAGATGAAGCAACAAAAAATCCTGTAGAGGTTGTGAAATCTGCTATGGAGTATGCAAAGAGTAAAATCTTTGATGTAGTTCTTATAGATACAGCTGGTCGTTTAGCTATAGATGATGAGTTAATGGAGGAGCTTCATAATGTAAAAGAGGCTGCACAGCCTGATGAGATTTTTTATGTAGCTGACTCTTTAACGGGGCAAGATGCAGTGAGAACTGCAACAACATTTAAAGAAAAAATCGGCATTGATGGTGTGATTTTATCTAAATATGATGGTGATGCGAAAGGTGGGGTTGCTCTTGGGCTCTCTTCACAAGTTCAGGTACCTTTACGCTTTATAGGTGTGGGTGAAAAGATGGAAAATTTAGAGATTTTCATCCCTGAAAGAATTGTAAACCGTCTTATGGGCTTTGGTGATGTTGAAGGTCTTGCTGAGAAAACTGCTGAAGTTATTGATGAGAAAAAAGCGAAGCAACTTACTAAAAAGATTCAAAAAGGAAAATTTAACTTTAATGACTTTTTAGAACAGATGGAGTCTATGAAAAAAATGGGTTCTATGAGCTCTATCATGGGTATGATTCCAGGTATGGGAAATATGGCAAAAGCTGTTAAAGACTTCGATTTTGATAATTCAAAAGAGCTTAAAAACATTAAAGCAATGGTAAGCTCTATGACACCAAAAGAGAGAGAAAATCCAGACTTACTTAATAACTCTCGTAAACAAAGAATTGCTAAAGGGTGTGGTCTTGATGTTGTAGAGATCAACAGAATGATAAAACAGTTTAAAAATGCTGGAAAAATGGCAAAAAAATTCTCAGGTAAAAATGGGATGAAACAACTTCAAGCGATGATGGGACAAGCTGGTGGTCCTGGAGGAATGGGTGGATTACCTCGGTAATCACCA
>Ga0256828_1000921_pt1 | contig 19045 bp, 19 predicted proteins | sample CV88metaG_FD_185993 | JGI IMG/M metagenome (GOLD analysis project Ga0256828, IMG submission 185993) | Hydrothermal vent microbial communities from East Pacific Rise, Pacific Ocean - CV88 | ecosystem: Environmental > Aquatic > Marine > Hydrothermal vents | place: Pacific Ocean: East Pacific Rise...
ACAAAACCCGGGAAACAGACCACTCAAAGTAACCATAGTCTCCAAACTGCACAATGTTGTCATAGACTCTGCCATACGTGTAGGAAGTCAGATAGTTGGTGCGTTAGAGGGGAATGAATTTGTGGATGTACTATAATATAATTTTAGCAAAGATAGTGTAAAATTTGTAATAGAAAAGAAAAATGGGATTATATGGCAAGAATAACAAAAGAAGAACGAAGAGATGGAATTATTTCAGTAGCATTAAAACTTTTTTCTGAAAAAGGTTTTTATATTACGACTATTCCTGATATAGCTCAAAAAGTAGGTATGAGTGTTGGAAATTTTTATAACTATTTTAAATCAAAAGATATTTTAGCCAAAGAACTTGTTCTTTATATTTCGGAGTATATAGGTAGTCGGATTCGTGAAATTAATGAGCAAGATATTTCTACAGAAGAGAAAATATATGAAATAGTTTCTATGTATTTTAATATGGCTCAAGAACGATCTGAAATGATTGAATACTTTTTACGTGTTTACCTTTCAAATCGTGAAGTCTTTAGGGAAGGATGTGAAGGGATGATTTGTGTTTCTGCTTTTGTCACTGAAATGATGATTTTTTTTGATGAAGGTGTGGAGTCTGGTGATCTTCATGATCAAGATTTTTTTAGTGCTTTTGGACTTTTTATGGGTTATTTGGGTGGAATGGTTTTTCTTTTTGGAGAAAAGATTCTACCTGAACCATTAGAGAATTACAAAGAGTCTATATCTCTTAATATTTACAATGCACTTAAAAAAAGATAAAAAGCTAACAATTCTTTGGTTGCAGGGGCTTACCTGCAATGGAAATACCCACTCTTTTTTAAACCTTTCATCACTTTCGCTTCTTTTATCAAAATTTGAGATTTTACATTTTCCAGCAATGCAGACGGTGTATACTTTTGAGTCTATTTCTGAGTGTAAACTTTCTTGTGATATTCTGATTTTTGAGGGGACTTATGATCCTTTGATGAAACGTAATAATGTTTTTTTAAAAGATATTTTACAACACTATGCAAAAGGGGCAAAGTACATTATTGCAGCTGGAAGTTGTGCTAGTTTTGGAGGTATGTTTAAAGCTTCTTCTCCTGAGCGAAACAGCGGCATTTTATTTAATGAAAAAGAGGAAAGTGGACCGCTAACAGAGTATAAAGAAAAGATTATAAATCTTTCAGGTTGTCCTATTCATCCTGAGTGGATGGGGTTTACTCTTTCCATGTTAGTAAACAAGCAGAAAGTTTTTTTGGATGAACTACATAGACCTTTGGAGCTTTACAGTAGTTTAGCACATCATGGTTGTAGTCGTAATGAGTACTTTGAATGGAAGGTTGATGCCAAAGGATTTGGCTTAAAAGAGGGGTGCCTTTTTTATGAACAGGGGTGTCGTGCTCCAATGACACATTCTTCATGTAACAAAATACTCTGGAATGAAGTGAGTTCAAAAACACGTATTGGTACACCTTGTTTTGGATGTACTGAGCCCGATTTTCCACGAAGTGCGCTCTTTACAACCAAAACAAATATGTCCATTCCTCAAGATGTTCCTCTTGGTGTATCAAAGCGAAGTTATTTGACTATGGCTGGTGTGGCAAAGACATTTCACGTTAAACGTTTAGAAGGAAAATTAATTGATTACAAAACAACTTCTTGAGCAGATAGAAGGAGAAGCTTCTGTTTATTTTGATATTCAAAATGAAAAAGTGGCTTTTGCTACGGTAAGTTTTCCTCATTTTAGAGGTATGGAGTCTATTTTGGAGGGGAAAAATGCACTTGACAGTTTAGTGATTACACCTCGTGTCTGTGGTATTTGTGGGCATGCACATCTTATGGCGACAGTAAGAGCTTTGGAAAATGCTTATAAAAATGGAGGTTATGAAATAAATCTTACACAAAAGAGTCAAAAGATACGAGAATTTACACTTCTTATGGAGATGATACAAAATCACTTTAAATGGCTCTATATGGTCATTATTCCAGAACTTTCAAAATTAACGACTTTAAACTTAGAAAATAGACCGCTAAAAGGAGCTTTTGCTGCTTCTATTGCAGCAAAAGCGATAGCTCTTTTTGGGGGACAGTGGCCACATTCATCTTATATGGTTCCGGGTGGTGTTACGGCAGATCCGACACATATTGAACTCCTACAAGCACAAAATTATCTGCAAGAATTGATAATGTTCTTTGAAAAAGAGAGTTTGGGCTTTTCTTTAGAGACGTTTCTCTCTTTTGAATCGTGCAAAGAGTTTGGCGGTTTTGATTCAGATATTGTCTCTTTAGAAGCTGCTTTGATGGATGCTCAAATGCACCAAAAAGGTTTTGCGTATGATAGATTTTTTGTTATGGGAGAGCATGGATTTAGTAAGGTTGCTAAAGTAAAATCTACACGTACTTTTGGTGTTGAGAGTAAGTATATTACAACTCAAGCAGCATATGCACCACAAGCGCAGAGTTTTGCAAAAAATGCACTCTATAAAAATGCTTACTATGAAACAGGACCACTTGCTCGATTGATGGCAAAGGGAAGACCTTTTGTAAAAAATATGCACAGACGTTATAAAGATAGTGCCTATTCAAGGGTAATGGCAAGAGTCTATGAAATAGCCTCAATGCTTTCATATGTCCAAAATCTTCTCAAAGATATTGAAATTACACAAGATTCTGTTACACCACTTGTAGATATTAAAAAGATTTCAGCAGAGGGTGTTGGTGTTGTTGAAGCACCTCGCGGACCTCTTGTGCATAGAGTGAAAATTGAAGATGGTATAATCAAAAAATATGAGATTATTACACCAACCCAATTTAATATTGGAAGCTCCTCTTTAGAAAAACCAACACCGGTACAGATGGCAATGCAAGGATTATCAAAAGAGGACGCACTCTTTATTTTTCGTACTTTTGATGTCTGCTCAGTCTGTACTACACATTAAAAATTTCTGATTAGTCCGAAAAGAAAATAAGAAAAACAAATTTTTAGGTTGAATTAAAAATTATAATATTTCTTTAAGTTCCTCTTTTGTACCATAATGAATGATTATTCATTTAATGTAGAAAAGGAGTGGGCTATGGCAGACAAAATAGAGGGTGTAAAAAAGCTTTTTACATCTAACAGTGCACGTGTTGAAACAAATAGAGGTGAAGAATTTTATGAAAACCTCTTTGAAACATGTCAATCAAGAATTGAAGAATTAAAATCATTAACACCACCGAAAAACCGCGTAGATATTGATGAGTTTTTGGAGGTTCAGGGTGTCAATCGTCGTGATTTTATGAAATGGGCAAGTGCCGTAACAGGAATGTTAATGCTTCCTGCATCATTTACACCACTTGTTGCTGATGCCGCACTACTAATGAATAGAGCTCCTGTAATTTGGATAGAACTTTCGGACTGTGCCGGAAATACAGAAGCAATTTTACGTTCAGAAGGACCAAAAATTGATGAGATTTTACTTGATGTAATCTCTTTGGAATTTAATGAAACGATCATGGCTGCTGCTGGATATCAGGCAGAAGCACAACTTGAAGATGCAATAGAGACTTTTAAAGATAAATATCTTCTTTTTGTTGAAGGTGCAGTTCCTATGGGAATTGATGGTTATTATGGAACAATTGGTGCAGAAGCTGAAACAATGCACGATCACTTACAACGTGTTGCAAAACATGCAGCAGCTATTGTTGCCGTTGGAAGTTGTGCAACATTTGGTGGTGTTCCTGCTGCCGCTCCAAACCCAACGGGTGCTGTAGGTGTTATGGATGTAATTAAAGGTAAACCGCTTATTAATATTCCAGCATGTCCTGCAAACCCTGCAAATATGGTTGGTGTAATTATTCAGTATATATTAACAGGTCAGATTCCTGAATTAGATTCACTTTTACGCCCTAAATTTGCATTTGGTTATAGAATCCATGACAACTGTGAAAGACGTGCACACTTTGATGCAGGTGAGTTTGTAGAAGAGTGGGGTGATGAAGGTGCGAAAAATAACTTCTGTCTCTATAAAGTAGGGTGTAAAGGTCCTATGACATTTAACAACTGTTCAATAGTAAAATATAACGATGGTGTAAACTGGCCTGTCGGTGTTGGTCGTGGTTGTATTGGTTGTTCTGAACCTGATTTTTGGGATAAATATGCGTATGAGCGTCCAATGGCGAATGCACATATTAAAGCACCTACAGGTGGTGTAGAAAAAAGTGTTGATGAGTTTGGTTTAGGTCTGCTTACAGCAGCAGGTATTGGTATAGGTATTCACGCAGTAGCAAGTGCGGTTGCAGGAAAAAAAGAAGAAGTAGGAGAGTAGCAAATGGCAAAAAAACATATAATAGTAGATCCAATTACTAGGATTGAAGGACACTTGAGAGTTGAGGCTATTATTGATGAAAATAATACGATTGTAGATGCATATACTTCATCAACACTTTTTCGTGGAATTGAGACAATTTTAAAAGATAGAGATCCTCGTGATGCAGGGCTTTTGGCAATGCGTATCTGTGGTGTTTGTACGGGTACACACTATCAACGAAGTATTGAGGGTGTTGAGGATGCTTTTGATATTACAATTCCTAAAAATGCACGTCTTGTAAGAAACCTTATTCAGGGTGCTCTTTATATGCATGATCACCTTGTACATTTCTATCATCTGCATGCGCTTGATTTTGTCGATGTTGTATCTGCTCTTAAAGCTGATCCGAAGAAGACTGCGTTAGAGGCTGATAAATGGGCTAAAATTGCTGGTGTAAATCCATTTATAGATGGTCCAGGTCAATTTAAAGAGATCCAAGACAGAGTTGCAAAATTTGTAAAACAGGGTCGTCTTGGTATCTTTGGTAATGGTTACTGGGGAAATAAACACTATAAACTCACACCTGAGCAAAATCTTGTTGGTGTTGCACACTATTTAAAAGCGCTTGATATTCAACGTGATCTTGCTAAGATGCAAGCAATCTTTGGTGGTAAAAATCCACATCCTCAATCTATTGTTGTTGGTGGTGTTACATGTGTTCAAGATATTAAAAATCCTGCACGTATTGCTCTGTTTAAAACACTTCTTAAAGAGGGTAGAAAATTTATTAAAGAGGCATACCTTCCAGATATCTATATGGCAGGTACTATGTATGCAGATGAAGCAACAGATACTTCAGCTACATTTACAGCACATATGAAAGGTAAAGGTGTCGGTGGTACTGGTGGTGGTCTTCTTAACTATATGAGCTATGGAGATTTCCGTTTGGATGATACAGGTTTTTATAAATCTGCACTTCTTTTTCCTTCCGGTGTTGTTTTAAATGGTGACTTAAGCAAAGTCCATCCGTTTGATCCGTCAAAAGTTGAAGAAGATGTTACACACTCTTGGTATAAAGCAGATAAGCCACAGCATCCTTATGAAGGTACAACAATTCCTGAATATACAGGTATGGAGAAAAAAGCTGATGGTAAAGCGTACCTTAAAACAAAAGAGAAATACTCTTGGATTAAATCACCTATCTATGATGATGAACGCCTTGAAGTTGGTCCACTTGCCCGTATGATCGTTGGTGTTGCTGCAAAAGATGAGAGAATTACAAAATATGTAACAAATTTCTTAAAACGTGGCAATTTACCGATAGAAGTACTCTTCTCAACTATTGGTCGTACAGCGGGTCGTGCAATTGAAACTGAATTGATGGCTGATGTTATGATGGAGTGGGTTGATGAGTTGGCAAAAAATGTTGCTGCTGGTGATGACTCTACATGGACAGAGTTTGATTTTGATAAAGTAAGTGTTGATACAAAAGGGGTTGGTCTTGCAGAAGCACCTCGTGGAGCACTTGGTCACTGGATAAAAATCAAAGATGGTAGAATCTCTAACTATCAAGCAGTTGTTCCATCAACTTGGAATGCAGCTCCACGTGATTACAAAGGGCGTTTAGGTGCGTATGAAGCAGCACTTATCGGTACAAAAGTTGCAGATCCTGAACAACCACTTGAAATTATTAGAACAATCCACAGTTTTGACCCATGTATTGCCTGTGCGGTGCATGTTGTTGATACAAAGGGTAAAGAGCTAGGTGTCTATAAAATAGATACTGGTTGCAGTATCTAAGGAGGTATTATTATGAAACCTAGATACAAACAAGTAAAAAGGATGACAACCTATATGCGACTCAACCATTGGGTTGTTGCATTTAGTATGGTAGCTGCAGTTATTACTGGGCTCTATATTGGTCATCCATATTATCAAACACTTATCGCCGAGCCTGCCGTTTCAAAATATGTAATGGCATGGAACAGATGGATACACTTTATGGTGGCTATTATTTTTGATGTCAGTAGTATTGTTATTGCTTATCTCTACTTCTTTTCGCGTTTTGAAAAACCATACAAGAAGTTGTTACCGACAGGTAAAAATATAAAAGAGTTTTCTGAGGTCATTATTAATCTTATTACGCTCAATCGTCGTAAAAAGTTTGATTCATCACATAGTGACAGTTTTAATACTGTTTTCTTTTTAATGTTTCACTTAATGTTAGCTTGGATGCTTTTAACAGGATTACAACTCTATGTACATGGTTTGGAGTCTGGTTTAAGTTCTATTGGTAGCTGGTGGCCGTGGATGTTACATGCTGTTACAGATTGGACAATTCCTGTAAGTCATGAAATTATAGGAAGTGCATCGTTAATTCCATGTATTATGGATGTTCGTATAGTTCATCATCTTACAATGTGGCTCATTTTGGCATGGGTTGCTTTTCATATCTATTATCAAGTATGGCGTACAATCTTTTGGAAAGAGGGTGATATTGGCATCGTTGTCAGTGGTACAAAATATGTAAAAGAAGAGAAAGCATAAGGCTTTCTCTTTCCTTCTTTTAGCACTCTTCTTAAAAAAAATTATAAATGAATACCCATTCAAAAAACTCTTAGCTATCTTTTGATATATTGTGAATAATAATTCACTTATGAGGATACTTCAGGATGGCTTTCGTCTTAGAACTTGCAACAAAATCACAACAAAAATATATTCAAAACTACATAAGCGCTATATTGCGTGAGTATAATATAAAAGCAGAAATTATGAGAAGTGTCGATAAACTCTCATTTGCTTGCGAATCATCACATCCAAAACTGCAAGAGGCTGTGGATACAATAGCAGATACTCTTCCTGCATCACTCTTTTTAAAAGGCTCATCAAGTAGTAGAATCGATCAAGAACCTGAGCATCTTCCTAAAATAGAGAATGATGTTCCTTTGAGCTTGGGACTCTGTCCTTCATGTCAAAAAGAGATGCTTGATGTCACTTCACGCAGATATTACTACCCCTTTACCTCTTGCCTAAGTTGTGGAGGAAATCATAGCTTTTTACGTGCTTATCCCTATGAGAGAGCAAAGACATCTTTTAAATTTGTCGTTCCTTGTGAAGCATGTCAAAAAGAGATGCATAGTGTAGGAAAAAAAGAGCAACATCATATCAACTCATGTCATGAGTGTGGTATACCTGTGCGTTTAGTAAGTAAATCGAGTGAACGTTATGCCAATGATGCAGGTAGCTTTAGAACGATGTTTGAAGTGGCTGCAAAAGCAGTTGCCGATAATAAAAAACTGCTTATGAAGACAACAATGGGGTATAGACTCTTCTATAAAGCATCCCAGATGCATAATGATTCGCTTTTGATGATGATAAAAGCTTCCAACATCACCGATCACCTTGCACTTATTACAGAAGAGTTTCATGCACTCTTAAGTATTGAGAGACCAGTGATGCATGTAACACTCTCCAATGAGAAGCTCAAAGAGGTTACAGGCGCAAATACAGCCTTTGTAAAGTATCCTGATGATGGATTTTCCATACTTTTAGGTGTTGAGTTGCAAAAACTCGGTATTGATTTTATCGCTTATGAAGAGGTCGATGAAGGGTGTGATGCTGATATTTTGATGGATTATGATTTAGAGATAGAACCACAGAGTGATATGCGTTTTTTCTTAAATAAAGATGTGGATTTTATTGCAGGTGGAGAGCGAGTTTCGTTTCCATCGCACAACTTAGAAGAGAAGAATATTCTCAGTGTTGCAGATGAACTTGTAGGTATTCCAAAAGAGAATAAGATGTTTTTTGATAAGATGGAGTATTTTGAAAAAGTAGAGGTACTTGGTGCCAATGTATTGATGGGTGATAGTGAGAAGTATCATGAAAATCAAAAATATTTTGTAGAGGATGAGGCAACCTTTATGGCTGCTATTGTGGAGAATCAGATAGTAGGTAAAAAGGCAATAGGCGCCTATTTTGATGAAGTACCCTCATTTTTATATTATGATGGCAAGAAAATTATTCGAGCTGTTCCTCCAAAATCATTTGAGGGTGAAAATCTGCTTGAACGTATAAGTCAGTTGCGTGAGGGCTCAGACAGACTTGTTGAAAATCTGCAAAAAACACTTCCTGATCTTTATAAAGAGATTAAAGCATTAGAGGGTAAAAAAGATATAAAACTTTTTGAGGTTGTAGCGCTTATTTTAGGGCTTGATGATCGCTCTATGCGTGGTGTTGTCAAAGAGGCTATGAAGTTTGTAGGTAAGGGAGGCATACAGGTAGATATGCATGTAAAAGATAATCGTTTTGACAATACTGCATTTTTGGCAAGTCTTATCTCCTATATGCTAGCAGGTGTTTCTACTTCTATTTTAGCATACTCGATCTTTGAGAGTTTTGGTGACTATTTTTATGAGATTATTCAAGAGTTACAGTCGAAAACAAAAGCGACAGAGATCGTTTTATGTGGAAGTGATTTTGCAAATCAGTCACTCTTTTCAAGAATGCAGAGAAATCTGAAACTGCATCCGCCTCATATGAGTATTAACTACCCTATTGGGAAGGAGAGTGCCGTTGTCGGTGGAGTCTATCTCTAAAGAGAGAGTACAACTAAAAATTGAGGGTATTGTTCAGGGTGTAGGTTTTCGTCCTTTTGTTTATCAAAAAGCACACTTGCATAGCCTCAATGGTTTTGTGCTTAATGATGGTGGTGGTGTTGTTGTAGAGATTGAAGGTAAAAAAGAGGATATAGAGCATTTTTTATCTGACCTGCAAGCAGATCTACCCCCTTTGGCAAAGATAGAGCGTATAACAGAACTAAAAATTTCATTGCAGGAGAGTCAAGAGTTCACTATTGTATCTTCTTGTGACTCAGAGGTGAAGACCTTGATCCCTGTTGACCAATCTCTGTGTGATGATTGTCTGCGTGAGATGAATGATCCTTCAAACAAACGCTATAAATATCCCTTTATAAACTGTACAAACTGTGGACCACGCTACACTATTATAGAGTCACTTCCTTATGATAGAAAAAACAGTTCTATGAAAGATTTTAGAATGTGTAGTGCTTGTGCGGCGGAGTATAGTGATCCTACAAACAGACGTTACCATGCAGAGCCTATCAGTTGTTTTGAGTGTGGACCAAAGATGAAGTTTATAAGTCTGCTCGATGAGAGACTTCTTTATGAAGCCGATGCTATCAAAGAAGCTGTAAAATTTTTGCAAGAGGGTAAAATTATTGCAGTTAAAGGTTTAGGTGGTTTTCATATTGTGTGTGATGCGACAAATGAAGAGGCTGTGCGCACATTACGAAGAGAGAAACATAGAGCGACAAAACCTTTAGCTGTAATGTTTGACTCTTTGGCTGAGGCAAAAAAGGTTGCAATATTTTCAAAAAAAGATGAGGAGCTTCTTCTTTCTCAAGAGAGACCTATTGTTGTTACTCAAAAGAGAAAGAGCGATCTCTTGGCAAAGAGTATAGCGCCAAACATAGATAGAATTGGACTCTTTTTACCCTATACACCGATTCATACACTTATTTTAGAGGCTTTTGAAAAACCAATAGTTGCAACAAGTGCAAATTTGAGTGATGAGCCGATTATTACAGATGAAAAAGATATTTTAGAGAAGCTCTCTTGTGTTGTTGATGCGGTTTTAACTCACGATAGATCGATTGTAACGGCATGTGATGATACTGTTTTGATGAGTTATGATGACAAAACGCTCTTTTTACGGCTTGGTCGTGGGTATGGACCGAAGAACTTTTTTTTACAAAAGCCAGTGATGCAACGCATCATAACTGTGGGTGCAAATCAAAAAAATACATTTGCCCTTGTTTTAAATGACAACATTATTTTATCACCACATATTGGTGATTTAAACTCTTTAGAGTCTATTGCATATTTTGAGAAAAGTTTGAAAAATTTTCAAAATTATTATGATTTTAAGCCTGATGTTATAGTCTGTGACAAGCATCCTCGTTATGAGAGTACCCTGTGGGCAAAAGCGTATGTCAAAGAGCATCAAAATGTAGCTTTAATTGAGCTGCAACACCATTATGCACATGCACTTGCTGTTATGGCTGAGTATCGTTTAGATAGAGATGTTTTGGCTTTTTGTTTTGATGGTACGGGGTATGGTGATGATGGAATGTTATGGGGTGGAGAAGTGCTTGTCGCATCTGCACAAGAGTATAAGCGTCTGTATCACTTTCAAAATATTCATCTTCTTGGTGGAGAGAAAGCAGTAAAAGAGCCTAGAAGAGTCGGACTCTCTTTACTCTTTGAGTGCTTTACTCTTGAAGAGATCTTCTCTATGAAACTGCCTTTGGTAGAGAGTTTTTCAAAAAAAGAGATAGAGATTTATCATCAGATGTTTATGCGTGGGATCAATACACCGCAAAGCTCTTCGGTAGGAAGACTTTTTGATGGAGTCTATGCTTTGAGTGGTTTTGTTGATGCCTTAGGGTATGAGGGTGAGAGTGGTCTGATTATGGAGTCTTTGGCAAAAGAGTCTCATCTTCAATCTGCATACAGCTATACTATTGAAGATAATCTTATTCAATATAAGAAGATGATTTGTGAAATATTACAAGAGAAATCTGTAAAAAAAATAGCAAGAAAATTTTTAAATACATTAGTTGAGATTATTTTAGAAATAGCTCAAAAACATCCAGAGTTACCTGTTTTATTAGCAGGTGGTGTTTTTCAAAATAAGATGCTTGTAATGAGCTTAAAAGAGCGTTTTGAAGAACTTGGTATAGAGTACTATATTCAAGAAGAGACACCTGTTAATGATGGTTCTATTGCTCTTGGACAAGCATATTACGCTGTAAAAAAATTTAAAGGAAGTAGATGAAAAAAGTAGCACTTATAGGTTCGGGAAACGCTTTTTTTAAAGATGAAGGTATTGGATTATATGCTGCAAAGTATATTAAAGAGAATTATCATTTTGATGAGAATCATTTAGAGATTGTTGATGGGGGAACACTTGGCTTTAAACTGATGCCTCTATTACAGGAGTTTGATACTGTCTTTATTGTCAATACTGCTTCTGATGAGAGTAGAGAGGTGGGTGAAATATCGGTAAAGACAACCGATGAGTTTTTAGATGGTTCTTTGGTGAAAAAGACTGCAAATGAGGTTGAAATAGCAGAGATGTTACAGATATGCTCTATGGCTGACTCTGTTGCGGAGACGGTTGTTATAAGTATTGTGCCAGAAGATATTATAGCTGTTGAGGTAAGTTTGAGTGATAAACTGCGGGAGCATTGGCATGCTTATATTGGCATTACCGTAGAGAAGTTACAAGATGAGGGGATACTCTTGGAGAAAAAAGAGCAAGAAGTAACTTTAGATGATATTTTACATATCTTTGCAAACCCTAGTATAAAGCACTCTCGGGGTTTCTAAATTTTTCAATAATTGCATCAAGGGTGATAGAGTCACTCTTTTTGGATACTTTGATCTGCTCTTTTTCTAAAATCTCTATGAGTTTGTTAATGTAGAGATCAAATTTTTGCTCCATCACTTCACTCAGACCTATGGCAACATCAATTGTATGTGGAATGATGCCAAATACGCTTGACTCAGGGAGATCTTTTCCCATAAGTTCAAGTATGTCAAAACATTGCAAAACTCCGATCTCATGTGCACCACCTGAGTTGAGTCCATAACCTGTGAGTTTTTCAGAAGGTATATGGTAGATACTCCCAGCTTCATCGTCGATCTCAATAGCATCCAAGATCAATATAGAGTCATACTCCATAAAGAGGTTTAAGAGGTTAATCCCCTCAACACCGCCATTGATAATATCTATATTTGGTTCAAACGTGTAGTTACTCTCTAAATATTTTGTTGCATAGATAGCAATACCGTCATCAAGTTCTAAAATATTGCCTACACCTAAAATTGCTCTTTTTTTCATTCTTTGAAATACTCACTTATTAGTAGATTTTTTGCCTCTTCTTTTGTATGATTATACTTAAATTCAAACTCTTTTAAAAAGTATATAAAAGCCTCATTTTTAATCCCTTTATAGATAAGAATAGCCTCTTCAAAATAGTTCCAAAAAGCAACGATATTATTGTAATGTTTGGATACTTTTATAATTCTACTGATGCGTTTAAATTTATTGAACTCATCAATATAGGCACTCTCTATATTGTCTTCTATCATCTGCGTTTTATACTTCTGAAGTGATGGCAAGAGGAGGGTGTAGATATGTCCATGATAATCAAAGGTTAAAAAGTTATGTGCATCAAAAATAGCCTCTTTTTTGTTCTTTTTTCGTTTTTCAAGATAGTAGTACTCCTCATACTCGCAACTCTCATCTCTGTGAAACTCATACTCTCTTTCGCAGATCTTAGCACTGAGGTAACGAAACTCTTCATAATATGCCCAAACAGAGGAGTAGGCTAGTTTGAGTCTTTTTGAGGCTGCATTTGCACTCTCATTCTCTACATAAGCATTTATAAGTGTTAGAATCTTATTTGTTTTTTTTAGAGAGATCTTTTTATGACAATAGGAGCATTTTACTCTATTGTCATTGAGTCTATACAGGGCATTACCACAGTAGAGGCATGTAAGAGTCCATTGCATAACTAACCTTTCTAAATATAGTCCTAAAAACAGATAAGATAACCATCTTTTTAGCTTTCTTTTACGTAATTTACTATAAAATCTTTTAAAACTGAATAAACATTCACTATTATAGGAAATTGATTTGCATATTCCCGATGGTTATCTCTCTGTACCTACTGTTATTGCTACATATGCAGTAGCTATACCACTTTGGATTATTGGTTTTAAAAAATTGAAAAAAAGACTCAATGAAGAGACACTGCCTCTTATTGGAGCATTGAGTGCACTGAGTTTTATTGTGATGATGTTTAACATTCCCATTCCCGGTGGAACGAGTGGTCATGCTGTCGGTGCAGTTTTAATTGCCATACTTTTCAATCCGTGGATCGGCTTTATATCGGTTTCTTTGGTTCTACTTATTCAAGCTTTGGTATTTGGAGATGGTGGCATCTCAACACTCGCAGCAAATGCACTCTCTATGGCTTTTGTCGGATCTTTTGTCGGATACTACATATTTAAAGCAGTTAAAAAGTATAAATTTGCTCCTTTTATAGCGGGATGGAGTGGAATTGTCGCCTCGTCTGTTATTGTGGCTCTATTACTTGGGATACAGCCGATTTTTTGGTCAGAAGGTGGGCATCCGCTCTATTTTCCTTTTGATCTCAAAACAACATTTATTGCTCTTGTTGGTTCACATGCACTCTTTTTTGGTGTGGTTGAAGGGATCTTTACAATGTTGGCATATAGATTTTTACAAAAAAGAGAGATGGTATAATGAAAAAAAAGCTCTATATGCTTGTAGCACTTCTTTTTGTTTTTGTGCCGCTTGGTCTTCTTACAAACTCGCCTGCTTGGGGTGAATGGGAAAATGAACACTACCAAAAACTCTTAGGCTATATACCCTCAGGTATCGCAAATGCAAAGTCGCTTGATGCTCCCATTCCTGACTATGCCATAGGTGGAACTTCTCAAACATTGAGTTATTATCTCTCTGCACTTCTTGGTATTGTACTGCTCTTTGGTATCTACTATTTTCTTTTAAAAGTTTTAAAAAAATGAAAACATTAAGAAGAGTCTTTTTTCTTTTTGCACTTTTGGGAATACTTTTACTTAAAGAGAGCTTTTTTCTTGTGCTCTTTTTAGTGCCGATCTGGCTTTTTTCTTATAAAGATTTTTTGAAACTCAACAAAAGAGTTCTTAAATCGATACTATGGTTTAACCTTACAGTCTCTCTTGGGTATATTATTATGAGTTTTATTCAAGATATTTCACCATGGCACTATGTTGTTTATATCAATTTAAAAGTCTATCTTGTGACCTATTTTGTCTTTTTGTTTTTTAGTCGGGTTGATATGGTAGAGTTCTTCTCTTTTTCAAAAGAGTTGAGTTATCTTTTAAGTATTTCACTCTCTCAGATCATCTCCTACAAAAAGACATTTGAGGATTTTCGACTTGCATATAAAGCAAGAGTAGTAAGAAAACTGCGTGAGCGAGAGCGTGGATTTATAGCACAGACATTTGAGTTTTTTTTAACAAAAGCATTGCGTGACTCTAAAGAGAGAACATTAGCAATGAAAGCGAGAGGTTTTTTTGATTATACTAAATAATATTAATTATGACTATGAAGATTATAGAGCTTTAGAGAATATTTCTCTCTCCCTAAAAAAGGGAGAAAAAGCAGTTTTACTTGGCAGTAACGGCAGTGGAAAATCAACACTGCTAAAGATACTTGCAGCACTCTACTTCTGTAAAGAGGGGGAGTATCGTTTTTGCGATGAAGTTGTAACAAAAAAGAGTCTTACAAAAGAGTTTCGTAAACGTGTCGGTATTGTTTTTCAAAATCCTGAAAGTATGATCTTTAATCCGACGGTACGGGATGAGATCGCTTTTTCTCTACGTGAATTTGGTTTTGATAATGTGGATGAGAGAGTGCAAAATATAGCTGATAAGTTTGGCATTAGTGCACTCTTAGATAAAAATCCACTCTACTTAAGTGGTGGAGAGAAACAAAAAGTGATACTTGCAGCGATCTTGGTCTATGAGCCTGAGTTGTTGCTTTTAGATGAACCAACAGCCGCGATGGATCCAAAAACAACAGGGTGGTTGATTGATCTACTTTTGGACTTAGAGATAACGCTCATAGTAGCTACACATGATCTCTCTTTAGCCTATGAGATAAGTGATCGAGCCATTGTGATAGATGAGAGTCATAAAAAAGTCTATGATGGAGATATAGAGAAGTTGTATGAAGATCTGGATCTTTTAATACAGGCAAATCTTATTCATAAACATAGGCACAAACATAAAGATTTTTCACATTCGCATTATCATAAGCATTACTAATTCTAAATAAATTAAGTCCAAAAAATAGATAAGAAGAATTTTAATTTATTTTTCTCTTACAAAATTTTGCTAGAATTATAGTATTAATGAATAACTATTCACTCAAAATTAAGAATAAATTTAAAGGATAATATATATGTGTGCAGATTGCGGATGTAGTATAACAGGAACAGCTTTAGAAGGTGGTCATCACCATCATCACGACCATGACCATGATCATAGTCACACTCACTCACATGATCATCAAGCAGCGCATGAGACACTGCATCATAACCCACAGTTAAATGATGCAAAGACGATCAGTGTCATTACAAAAATACTTGATAAAAACAATCATGAAGCAGCACATAATCGTGCTCATTTTGAAAACCATAATGTTATAAGTATTAACCTTATGAGCTCTCCAGGGAGTGGAAAAACAACACTTTTAGAGAAAATGGCAGATATGGCTGATTTTAAATTTGGTGTGATTGAGGGAGATTTAGAGACGAGTCGTGATGCAGATCGCATTAAGTCCAAAGGTATTCCAGCCTATCAGATCCAAACAGGTTCAGCGTGTCATTTGGATGCTTTTATGGTGCATGAGGGTTTACATGATATGCCTTTAGAAGAGTTGGATGTCTGTTTTATAGAGAATGTCGGTAACTTGGTATGTCCAGCAAGTTATGATGTTGGAGCGCACTTAAACATTGTACTTGTCTCTATTCCTGAGGGGAGTGACAAAATAGAAAAATATCCTGTAATGTTTCGTCAGGCTGATTTGATTTTGATCACAAAAACAGATCTGCTTCCTTACTTTGACTATGATTTAGAACATGAGAAAAAAGAGGCTCGAAAAATTAAACCTGGTGTTGATATTTTAGAGGTAAATATGAAAGATGAAGCATCTGTTCAACGTGTTATAGAGTGGATAGAGTTTAAAAGAAAGATGAGGAGTTAAGCTATGTGCCTTTCAATCCCAAGTAAAGTAGTAGAGTTAGATCTAGAGAGAAATGTAGCTATCGTTGATACGATGGGAGTGAAGCGTGAGGCTGGACTTGAACTGATGGAAGAGGGTGATGTAAAGATCGGAGATTATGTTCTTTTGCATATTGGTTTTATTATGAACAAGATCGATGAAGAAGATGCTCTTGAATCACTTAAAGTCTATAATGAGATCTTAGAAAAACTTGATGAAGAAGAGAGGCGGCAGATGGTTGAAGAGGATGATAACTGCCCCAATCGAGGCGAATAATGAGTGAGCTTAAACTCAAAGATCTCTATGATGGTTTTCGTAATCCTGAAGTGATTAAAGGTTTTGCCAAACTTATAGAAGAAGAGGCAAAAAAATTGCCACGTCCTATAAACATCATGGAAGTGTGTGGTGGGCATACGCACTCTATTATGAAGTTTGGTCTGCCACAACTGTTACCTGATAATATCAACTTTATTCACGGTCCAGGCTGTCCTGTCTGCATTATGCCAAAAGAGCGCATTGACCATGCCTACATCTTAGCTGAACTTGATGATACTATACTTGTTACACTTGGCGATATGATCAAAGTTCCCGGAAGTAGAGGAAGCCTGCAAGATGCTCGTGCAAAAGGGGCAGATGTTCGCTTTGTCTATTCACCCTTAGATACACTCAAAATCGCAGAGGAAAATCTCGATAAGAAGATCATCTTTTTTGCTATAGGTTTTGAGACTACTACACCGATGACAACTTCACTCATTGACATCGTACTGAAACGCGGTATTAAAAATATTTACTTTCACATCAATCATGTAACGGTTCCTGAAGTAATGGTAGAGTTAATAGACAGCCGTGATGAACACGTCGATAGTTACAACAACCGAATTGATGCCTTTTTGGGGCCAAGCCATGTAAGTGTCATTACGGGAAGTAAGATCTATGAGAAGTTTCCGCATGACTATAATCGTCCAGTTGTTGTTGCAGGTTTTGAGCCGGTGGATGTTATGGAAGCGATACTGATGATCGTTCGTCAGTTTAATGAGGGACGTTGTGAGCTTGAGATCGAGTACAAGCGATCGGTGAGTTTCGATGGTAATCTCAAAGCACAGGCACTCATAGAAAACTACTTTGAAAAGACCGATCTCTTTAAATGGCGTGGACTGGGAAATGTACCTGATAGTGGTTACAGACTTCGCCCTCAGTTTGCCGACATTGATGCTGAGAAGATCTATGCAGATATACTTCCACGTGAGGAGATCGAGGATCATAAACTCTGTATCTGTGGCGATATACTGCGAGGCATGGCAAAACCAAATGAGTGTACTATCTTTGGAACTGCATGTAAGCCAAACACACCGATGGGAAGCTGTATGGTAAGTAGTGAGGGTGCGTGTGCAGCGTACTATAAGTATGGGAATTTGTTGAAGTAGTTGAGGGCTGATATTAGTGCAGCAGGGGTGACTAATCCCTGCTTTTTTTACTAGTAGAGTTTTGTTGCAAAAACTAAAACTACTAGTAGCACTAATATCAAACGGATGAACATCGATATCCTTAGTATTGGATTCCCACCCTACCGACCCACAAAATAGCCAAAAAAAAAGGCGAAGAGTTTAAAAAACTCCCCGCCTTTTTCGATCCAACATCTAAGTAGTCAGCTTAGATAGATGAATATCGTGTTCATCCGATGTAAAATTATAGCACAAAATAGGCAAATAAAAAAAGAGGCAAAAATGAACAAACAGATAACCTTAGCCATGGGAAATGGTGGAGAAGAGAACAACGAACTTATATCAAAAATATTTTACAAGGCATTTGAAAATGAGATCCTTGCAAAGAGTGAAGATGCTGCGGTCATTGAAGATGGTAAACTTGCTTTTTCAACAGACAGTTTTACAGTAAGCCCGCTCTTTTTTCCTGGTGCAGATATTGGAAAACTTGCTATTTGTGGTACGTGTAATGACCTTGCTATGATGGGAGCTACGCCGAAGTATCTTACGTGTAGTGTGATCATTGAAGAGGGTTTTGCCACACGTGATCTTGAAAAAATTGTACGCTCTATGAAAAAAGAGCTTGCAAATAATGGTGCTATTGTTGTGAGTGGTGATACGAAAGTTGTTCCACGTGGCAGTGTCGATAAGATCTTTATCAATACAACGGGCATAGGGCATATTCAAAAAGAGGGGATCAGCTCAAATATGATCAGTCAAGATGATGTTATCTTAGTCTCACGCGACATTGGCTGTCATGGCGCTACAATCTTTGCCGCACGTGAGGGAATAGAGCTCTCAAGTGACTTAAAGAGTGACTGTGCATCGCTCACGCATCAGGTGCAAGCTCTCATTGAAGCGGGTGTGGCAATAACTGCTTTACGTGATGCAACGCGTGGCGGTGTGAGTGCTGTACTTAATGAGTGGGCAAAACAGTCAAACATCTGTATAGAGGTAGAAGAGGAGTCCATTCCAGTTTCACAAGAAGTCTATGGGATTTGTGAGATGCTTGGCTTTGAGGCGGTTAATCTGGCAAATGAGGGAACTTTTGTTTTGGCTGTTAAAAAAGAGGACGAAGCAAAAGCACTTGAAGTGCTCCATAACTTTGAAAACTCTCACAATGCTTGTAAAATAGGTGCCGTAAGTGACGCTTATGTAGGCAAAGTTATTCTCTTAAGTGCACACGGCACAAAACGCTTTTTAGATACACCAACGGGAGAGCTACTTCCTCGTATCTGCTAGAGGAGATTTTTCTTCTCTCAAACGCTACAAAAGTAGCAAATCCTTCTTCTCATTTATGCTACAATTAAATAAAAAATATTTATAAAATATGAAAGGATAATTATGGCTTTTGTAATGCTTATAATAATGAATTTAGCCGTT